>Ga0255338_1000183_pt1 | contig 251067 bp, 231 predicted proteins | sample MeOH1_35cm_T4_19_FD_203715 | JGI IMG/M metagenome (GOLD analysis project Ga0255338, IMG submission 203715) | Sandy soil microbial communities from University of British Columbia, Vancouver, Canada - MeOH1_35cm_T4_195 | ecosystem: Engineered > Artificial ecosystem > Sand microcosm >... | reverse complement strand
TTTGACTATATTGAGAGGTTCTACAACCCCAGGCGTCGGCATTCGACGCTCAATGGCTTGAGCCCGGTAGAGTTTGAAAAACGCTACGCGAGCTTAACGGTGTGTCCGTGAAATCAGGGGAAGCCCATTCATTCCTCTTGGTGTCTTCGGTGAAAAATGTACGCCGCAAGAATACTTTGCCGATGAGTATGATTACCTTCGCGGTGAAACACGGGATGCCTATTTTTCAGTGAACGATAAAGACCTTCGAAAAAAGCTCATCGCAGCACAAAGAAAAGTTGAGAGCCATATCAGGCGATCAGTTGAAGAGGACATAATTAAGGCCAACCGTGAAGTTACGGTTGCAAAAGCAAAAGTGCAACAGCAACCATGGGGTACGGCCGCGCTTGTCGGTATTGGTGCGGTGGCTCTAGGTTATTGGGTCTTCGGTATCGCCGGGGCCATTGCTGGCGCAGTCGGGGGTTTCTTTCTCGGCCAAGGTGTAATTTCGCAAGCCCGCAATGAGGCCAATGCATTGCTCGCGCAGACATCGCAGGACTTAGAACAAGAACAAAAGCGAAAAGTGGAGAACGCGCTCGCGCCAGACTACTTTAGTCTCAGCGAAGAGATATCTGGAGAACGAGACACTCAACTTGACGTTGAGTCGGCATATTTCAACGTGCTTCGGGCTCCTAAAATCAGCTAACAGTCACTCAGACGGAGTTCGCGGCTACAGCCCGTCGAGCAACAGCTATGCTGTCTCTGCAATGCAAGTCCGGGGCTATCCGGGCGCTACTTAGAGAAGCCCGCGCCGCGCACGGGTTAACGAAACGTTAGGACCGAAATGGATCTCTCGTCTTTGGACCTTGGTCGCGCTGGCGAAGACTTCACTGTGGCGCTGCTCGGGTCGAAAGGCTTTGTCGCGTCAAAGCTTCGCGTCAACGCCCCAACCTATGACCTTGAAGTAGTTCGCGGTAGCAGCAGGTTCTTCGTCTCGGTCAAGGTGTCGCGCGAGAAGCAGCATGTCCGCCTCGGCTCTCGTCGATCTGTGCTGAACCTGACGCAGGGTAACTTTGTCTTTGCGTACATGCCGCCCGTCGGAGCAAGAATTGACGGCTTTCCATCACCTTATGTACTGCTCATTCTCCCGGCGGAAATCGCGCGTGACGAGGCCTTGTCAATCCATGACCGGTATTGGATCAACAAAAGCAAAGACCCAAACACTTTCAGCGTCATGGTGAAAGGGTACGGAAGCCACCACCGGGAGATGTGGCCTCGGTGGCTGTCGTATCAAGAAGCCTGGGGCCTTCTTCCATGAGTAGGCCACCTACCGTGTTTAAGCACCGACGATGAAGTTAAAGCAGACTGCGCCTATGGCGGGCAGCGAGTCGCGCAACGTAATCGTCATGGGCCTGGCGTCGCTGGTCGATGACATCGGGCCGGGTATGTGACCGCCCCTGTTCGGCGGGGCTGCCGCGATAGGTTTGCGGCGATTCCGTATCTGTTTCCGCAACGACCTCCTGATCGTGCAGGTCTGTGGGGATTGTGTAAGTCGGGCGTGGAAGCGGTGGTGGTTCGGGTGGCAGCGGTGCTTGAACAGGTGCAGGCGTATCGATGATGGTCACGGGTGTGTCTGAACTGGCCTCGTGGCGGGCCAGAATGAAGGCAATGCGCATGGCGAAGGCCCGCTGCGCGTCGATGCCACGGGGATCGTACGGCAGGATGAATTCAGCGTCTTCCTGCTCATCCAAGGCTTGGCGGGGCATGGCAGGCATCACCCGCGCCAGGCACTGCTTGACGTATTCGGTCTCGTTCTCCCTGGCCCAGCTCAGAAGAAATTTTTGCCCGCCAAGTTTGCGATAGACGCTCAAGATGTCTTTGCGCATGGACTCGGTAACGCGATTCTTCGAGCCGGGCTGCCGGCCTCCGGTCTTGACCCTGGGCATATCACTCCTCCGGTCTGTCGGACCAAGGCATGCTATCCGTAGTGGCGGACACGAGCAGCCGACCATCATCCCCCCACTCGACGTGGACCATGGTCACGTTGGAAAGAAGGGGCGCTTCGGCGATGCCGGCGAGGATTTTCGGCTCCTCGGAAACCATTTTTGCCATGTGTTGGCGTAGCGCCTCAACCAACGCCTCGGCTTCGCGTAGAGCCTGGAGCAGGCTGCCTGATCCTGCATTGGGTGGTGGCGTGAACGTGAGCATGTCACTTCCCCTGATTGATGGGGGCTGGCTTGACGGGCGCATTTGTGTCGGCGGGCACCATTTCCGTAATGAATTTTTTCGCGTTGCGCTTCACAAGTAAGCGCTGACCGGTCCCGACGATGGTGACGGCCCGGGCCAGGCCGGCGCTATCCCTCTCAATTTTTATGCGGTGAATCTCCGGCAGCGTCGCGGGGGCCTGGAGGCGGCGTTCAAGGGCCTCCAGACGGCGCAAAATCTCGGGCGAAGGTGAAGGCACAGGCCGGGGCGGTTGCGCGCGCCGTAGGGCTTCCTGGGCCGCTTCGACGGCCCGGTCAATCTCCGCCTGAAGGGCTGCAGCCAGCCGTGCCCATGCGGCTGCGCATTGTGGATGGACAAAGCTGCCAGGAATGAACTCGCCGCGCGGGTCGCGTTCCTGTTCCAACTCCGGCTGCAAGGCATGAGGCTCGGTGAGCAAACAGTATCTACAGGTTTGGGGTCCCCCTGGGTGATGCTGAACACGGCGCACGGCAGCGGGGAACCCGACCGGCGTCTGGTCGATCAAGCGAAACAGACCGTCATGGCCGCACCAGAGGGCAACATCGCGCCCATGCAATGCCGCGCGCAGCGGCTGGCTGTAGAGCAACCTGCGGATGTCGGGGGAGTGGTCCCCGCCAAAGGTGCGCGCCAGCGCATCAACCAGCGCGTCGGCGGTGCCCTTCCAGGCCGCATGCGAGATTGCCAGGGACTGGAGCTGACCAACAAATCGTTGATGAAAGTCGCTCATCGCAACATCCCCTGCAGCCAGCCCACGGCATCAGAGCGGGTACTGAAGCCGTGGCGAATTACTGCTGTCCCACGGAGCACCGCCCAGAGCCTGACGGGGCCGAGGAATTCGACGCGGTGCCCATGTGGCACATCGTCAACATCAACAGCACGCGGCAGGTCCACTTTCAAAATCGGGATTGTTTTCGCAAACTCAGCGCCGACCTCGCGCACTTGCAAGATTGCGAACCAGGTGCCGTTGAAATCCTCGCACTCGATCAGGTCCCAAACATGGAGTTTCGGGGCGACCAAACTCCAGTATTCCTGGATTGCGAAGTCGCCGAATTGCACTCCCTGGGCGGCTATATGGTGGTGGGTCAGGCGGCGCGAGTCCGCACCGACCAGGGCGGTTACCGGTGCGGGGTGCACCGTACGTGGTGCCTCGGCCTCGGCCGAATCGGGCGCGTCGATCAGATCGTGCTTACTCATGAATGGACCTCCAATTGACAATAAATCCATTCAATCACAGGCACTCGGCACGTCTGCCAGAAGTGACGAATGCTCACGGAGTACGCGGCGGATCGTCGGCAAGCTGGGCGGATCGGTCAGGCCGAAAAGGAAATACTCCTCCTCCAGCACATTCCGCAGCTGCTGCGTATGCTGAACGGGCGGATAGTCCCTAAAACGCAGTCGATGGTGCGCATAACAGTCCATGATCCCGGCTTCTATCGTCTCCGTTCTGACTTTGCGCGCATGCGCGGTGGCGGCCTCGTAGCGCTGCAGCTCGTCGTCCCTGGCAAAAAGGAATGTCCGATCACCAGGCGGCAGCAGGGCTTTGATGCGCTGTTCGATTTCGGAAGAGGAGGGGGATGTTGATGCGAATTTCGTCATGATTTGCACTCCAAACAGGTACTGAACAGGTACCAAAAAGCCGTTTCGGCACTTTCACAATCACCAAACCAGCATGAATGCTGGGTTTTTTGCAAGTTGACCAAAGGATCACAAATCCATTGGTAGAGCGGAAAGGGGCTTCTATTTCGCTCGAAAAATATGCGGTTTTCGAGGCCAAAACAGCCTGCAAGCCGCTGCTGGTGCGGAGTTCGGCGCTGGGGAGATTTTTCTATCGTGTACACGCATCTACCCTTTATCGTCGGCATAGCTGAGCAACCTTTCAATCACCTCAGCCAGGGTTTCGCCGTCACGCTTCTGCGCATGCAATGCGTCAATCACTTCACCACTCAGCATGACGTGCAACTGGCGGTACCCCTTTTCCTTGAGTCGCTGCCGGAACGCCGCCACCTTTCGCGTGCTGCAGCGTCGCGGCTTCGGCAACACCGCCACCACCCAGGAGCCGCTTGCCAGCATCCGGGCCGCATCGTCGGGCGACAGGATTTCACGGACGTTCTGGCGCGGCACGAGTAGGGTTGGTTTTTTCATGATCATGTTCCATCACAGGGTTGTAAATTCACACCGCAGGCGTTTATGCGGTTTTGCGGTTTTTGGAGGCAGTTTCCCTATAACTCTCTATGAGAAATGGTCTGCTATGGGGCGTTAATGGGAAACCACGTCCAAAAACCGCAAAACCGCTAAAAAAACAACTTTCCAAATGGGGACCTCAAGTCAACCCCGGTGAAAACCTTCCCGTGATCCGTGGCTTTGGATTCGATGCCGGGCCGTTTTTCGACCGCTTCGGCGAATTTGTTGCGCCCCAGAGGCAGGAACCCGCAATCTTTGGCCCACCGTTGATAAGCGATATACAGCAGCTTGAGCGGCACAACCGCATCGCTGTGTCGCTTGCAGCATTCCTGCATGAACTGGCCCACCCTGTCTTGCTCAACGCGATACGCCGCGCCCGCTGCCAGCACGGCGTCCGGCGGATTCAAACCCAACATGCGCCACTTCAGCGCACCTTTGACGATCCAGGCCAGGATGCCTTCGTCTTCGGCCTTGAGCGCTTCCGCGAGCGCGTCGTTTTTGACACGATGCGCTTCACCCCTGCCTACCGCTTCGGCCGTCCCGAACGTGATGTTGTACGGAACAAGAAGCACGCGGCGCCAAATTGCGTGATCCTGGCCGCGAATCTGCGGCTTGTGGTTGGTGACGAGTTGCACCTTGTGGCTCGGATCGAATTCAAAAAAATCCTGCCGCATGTGGCGTGCCTTGATCCGGTCGCCGCCAGTGACGCGCTTGATGAATTCTTCGCGCAGCGCGCCATCCTCGCCCGACTCATGCGCGGTCACCATGCGCTTGCCGCGCAAGTCGGCTAGCTCGGTCGGGTGTCGGTCGTGCGCGCCGCCCACCAGCAACCCAGGTGCCGCCGTGCCGGCGTACGGTCCTAACACCCGCTCCATCGTACCCAGCAGTGAACTTTTGCCATTCGCGCCATCGCCGTGGTGCACGGCGAATTTTTGCTCACTCACCAGGGCTGTCGCGCAGTACCCGAACCACCGCTGCTGGAATTCCGCCATCGGTTTTTTCTCCAGCCCCGCTTCGCCGGTGATCTCTGCCAGCGCCTTTTCGAACAATGGCGCGCGGGCCTCGGGCTTGTAGGCGGTGTGGATAAGCCGGGTGATCCGGTCCGCCTTGTCGTGCGGCCGCAAACGCCCTGTACGCAGATCGACGGTGCCATTCCGCACGTTCAGTAGATAAGGGTCGGCATCCAACGTTTCGGCCGGCACTTCCACCAGCCGGCGCAAGAGCTGGAAAGCGGCGTCGAGACGCGGCTTCATTTCGGACTGCCTGGCCCATTTGCGCAAAGCCTCGGCGATTTCCTTGTTCTTCTCGCTTTCCTCTGTGCTGCCGGCCGGCCGGTGTTCCCACTCGTTGGCTTCGTCGAGGATCAGCGCGGACAAATTACAAGTTTGGCGGTAGGCCGCCGCCTCGTCGGCGCTCCAGTGCGTGCCGGTCCAGATGTACCATCGCCCGCCCGAAAACATGACATTGCAGCCGGCCGCTCGGTGCAGGCGGCTGGCGTTGGCCTGGTCGGTGGTAAGGTGCCGGGCTGTCGGGAACCCTGGTGCAGAAGCCGCGCTCGCGTCGATCCGCGCACGAACTTTTCCGAGAATCTCGCCAATATATTTTTCAACATCCTGCCGCTCAGCCGCCTTGCCATGCGGGTAGCGCAGCAGCAGCGTGGCAATTTCTTCGTTAGTAAAACCAAGCCTGGCAAGCACGGAGGCCAGCGCAAAATCAAAACCGCTGCGAGAAGCGTCCCGCATCCACGGCAGCGCCGCGCCGCGCTGCAGCTTTGACAGCTCAGGATCAACCCGCACAGCTTGCAGGTGCGCAGCCAAGGCCGCCTCATCGACAACGCCAAGGTTGATTTCCGCCCGCTGGTTGTTCAACTGCATGGGTGGCAGAAAGTTGAAATCTTTCAACGTGTAGGCCACCTCGTTCTGATACAGCAGCGTCGTCGGCACTGGCACCCGGCCCTTGGCGGCTTTACGCCAGTCAGGCAAATTGATGGTGCCGGGCAGGCGCATGATGCGGTCAATGTTGTGGCAGTTGTCGGCTCCCAGCGCATGGGCTAGGCGCCGATTCACGTCCTCCAGCTCATCGAAATTCCCATCCACCGTTGGAATGGGAGTGTTGAGGCGCCAAAAAACCCCGACACCGTTTCCGGAGTTCACCAAGGCGGTCGGCTTGATGGGGAAGGCCTGAACCGCCGCAAAGATGCGAGTACGCTCGCTAGCGAGCGGTTCGCCTTCACGCGGGTCAATGTCGGCATGGCGGCAGGCCAGGGCGGCAATGTCAGCCTTGGTCGCCTTCTTGCCTTTTTGATGCTTGAGGGGATTGACAGAAAAATAGAGATTCGATCGGCCCTGGCGACTCTTGATCCACGGCTCCAGGGTGTCGATTTCGGCAGGCAACACGCTCGTCGCCTCGATCAGCGGCTTGTGGTCCTTCGCCTGCGCCGGTTCAATCGCAACAAGCTGCACGAACCAGCCGCGTTCGCCCCAGCCGCTTGTGTGCTGCTGAAGGAAATCGATTGAGACGGCCGTGTCGCCTCGCATGTCAGGGTCCGCCATGGCAGCGACCTCAGGCTTTCGGAGGGACGCCCTCGGTGGCGACGCGCTCCAACTCGGCGGCCGGGATGCGCCGGTCGGCACCGATTTGCACGTAACGGATCCGTCCGTCGCGCATTAGACAATACAGCGTGGAACGGCTGATGCCGAGCGCGCGCGCCGCGTCCATTGGACGCAGCAGAAGCGGTAAATTCATAATGACACCCCCACGAAATGCAGAAAAACGCGCGCTGGCATTAGCGCGCTGCATGGTGAGCCCCGCAGGGCCTTGGGTGTCTTGAAGCGCCCGTTGCGGGCGTTGGGTAACTGGCTGCTATTGTACGCCCGCACGGGCGTTTGCAACCGCGCGTGGCGGGTGGCGCATCACTCGCGCCCTGGCCTGTGCTTCATGATGCCCACCGGGTGCGTTTTTCACAGGGTCAACTTCGCCAGGGCGGCGCGCTCGGCGTTGCTCAGCTCAGGCGCGGAATCGAGTATGGTGCGTGGCACCCTTGGTGTTGTCATGGCTTCACCTCAGCGTTTGAGCGCCACGACCTTGCCCGGCGCCTCGCCGCTGGCGATCGCATCAAGCTTTCGCGCCCACGCCCCGAGCGTGCGCTGCTTCTCGGGCATGTAGTCATAGCGGTCGTAGTGCTTTTGCTGAACACCGCTGAGGCCGTGGCTCAGCAGTTGCGCGCGCGTGTCGCGTGACACGCCCATGCGGGCCAGCATCGTCTCGCATGTCCGGCGCAGATCGCACATCTGGAACGGCGCACGTGCTTTCTTCGCTTTCACCATGGCCGTGCTGATTGCGTGGACCCGCTTGCTCAAGGTCTCGACGCGCACCGGCACCTTGCCACGGCTGCTGATCAGGTACTTATGGTCGGCGTTCGCCTGCATCAGGCGCTTGACGATCGTCAGGGCGGGGTCGGTCAGCGGAAGCACATGCAGCCGGGGCTGGAGGCGTTTCCCTTTGGGGTCGAGCAGCGTGACAGCCGGGCCATCCGGATCAAACTGCTCGGGCTTGAGCCGCAGCAGTTGCGCCAGGCGTTGCCCGCCCAGATAAAGCGTGAGCCTGATTGCGTCGGCAGCAAGGCCCGGCTGCTCGTCAAGCGCCTTCAAGAAAGCGCGCAGCTCGTCTTCGTTCAGCGCCCGCTCGCGTTCCCGATTGAACTGTCTGAGCGACTTCGCCGGCACCAGTGCGGCCGGATTCATCTTGAGGTTAAAGCCGTGCAGCGATGGATGGATCGTCGGGTCGCCTTCGGCTTGCAAGCCTGCCGTGAATGCCGCAGAAAGATAACTGCGCAGTTTCGCGGCCGTGCGTCCCTTACCCTGGTCGATCAACCCGGCCAGGGTGGCGCTCACGTCCTGCTGCACGACTTCCGACGCGCGCTTTGCCGTGAGTTGCGGATGTGCATCGAACACGTGAAGCGTGAACAGGTTTCTCACCTCCTTGGCCGACATCTTGCCCTGTCGCTCCAGGTGCTGCGTGTAGCCCTTGAGCAGGGCCTGCAGCGAACCGGCTGTAGCCTGTTTTTCTTCTTCTCTGCGCTTCGTGGCAGCGGCATCGATCAGTGCCCGCTGCGCAGCGCGCTCGTGTTCCAGATGGCTGTGCAGATCGCGCACACCGCTCTGATAGAGCCGTGACAGCTTTCCAGCGCGTTCGCGCGCGGCGCCGAGCGTGAGGCCGGCGCGACCGCTTTCATCGTAAGTGCCAAGGTCGAGCTGGCGCTGCCGGCCTTCGGCATCAACGTAGCGGAAGTAGAAGAGGGCATGGCCGCCCGGCCGCGCACGCAGCCGCAGCCTGCCCTCGCCACGCGGGCGCGCTTCGGTGAGCCACACATCGCGCTCATCTTTCTTTGCCTTGCGGATCGCTGCATCAACCGTCTTGATTGTCCAGGTTGTCATGGCCTTTCCCCTTCGTGTCTGTTCGCAGTCCTTTGGCCTCTGATTTCAGGCCATCAGGGGCTCTGGTGTCTGTATGGTGTCTGTAAAACCGCTGGTCACAGATGAACAGACGCCGACACACACAGACAAAGGATACGCCTTTAGACGTTGATTTTCAAGGACTTTTCCGGAATCGGCGACGGGGGAAAAACAGAGGCGGACACGGGCGGACGGCATAATTGAGGACTCATAATCCTTTGGTCGTAGGTTCAAGTCCTACACGCCCTACCAATGTAAATATGCGCCTCAGTCCCAGTTTTGGGCCTGGGGCGTTTTTACATTCTCGATGCTTTTCTACAACAGCAATAGAGGAAGATGACGGTACCCTTCGGGAAGTTCTCGACCTGATAAGCGGGTATTTCACAGCCGCCTGGCGAATCCTCCTCTCTATTCTGGCTAGATCGTCGCAGAGTGCGTCCTGAACCTCAGGGCTGCTTTTAATTCTCCGGGTGACGGATCCCTCTGCGCGTACGTACATTGCTCAGGCGCCCTCCGCTTGTCAGCGCCAGGGTGGCTGGATTCAAGTAGAGGGAATTTAATTGACGGCGAGATTCTGGATGCTGTACTCAAGCTGATACAGGCCACGGGTGATTTCGGCCTTGGCGCCCAGCTCAACAAGCCGGGCATTGCCCAGAAATTTCTCGCCTGCTGCGCGAACGCCATCGGCGGTTGAGCCTTCAATCAGCACAATCAGATGCGGAAGCGTGATGACGCGGCCGCGCTGGTTGCCTGCGTTGCCAGCCGTCAGCGACACATCATTTTTGACGAAATGGGTGCCGGTGACGCGCGGTGTGTTGATCATGCCGGGCATGACCTCCATGTTGAGCGTTTCGACAAGCGCCGCCTCCCGACCTTCTTCCGCTTCAAAGCGCAGCGTCAGCACGAAGCCGCCCATGGCATAGCCTTCGCTGAATTCAATCTGGCAAGCGCCGCGTTCGTTGTTGAAGAAGCCCGGCAAGGTCTTGGTCGACCAGGGGGTTGGCTGGGTCAGGCGCTCCTTGTAGACGTCACTGACCAGCACATCCGTGCTCGTCACTTCGTAGAGAGTGAGGAACTCAACGCCCTGATCGATGGAGGCGTAACGCCTGCCCCGCAGGAAGCCGGGTATGCCGAGCCGTTCCACCATGTGCTCGCGCGGGTGCCATTCAAAAAAATCTTCACGCAGTTCCGGAAGAATGTCATTCCAGATCGCAACCAGTCCTGTTCCTGCCAAAGCCATTGTCAACTCCTGAGTGAAAATTAAGTGTTAAAGCCGGTGATAAGAGGGGGTGCCACGGGTGGCAACGAGGCGTACTTGAGGGCCGGTGCCCGGCCTGCCATCCGGTAGGCGTCTTCCATCACCCTCAGGCTTTCGAGCTGGTCTTGCGCTGAAGTCCAGAACGGCCCGCCGCTTTTGATCTGATCGACGAAATGCTGGATGGACGCATTGAAGCAGTTCTGCCGCACGGCTGCCTCGTCGTAGACAATGGTTTCCTGCTCGGCACCGATGAGCTTGAGCACGGCGCCTTCGAGAATGACGCTGCAGCGCGTTCCGGCGATTTCCAGTCGATCTGGCGCGCGCACGTCGTGCCCGGCGGCGGTCATCACACCGTCGATGGTCACGGTGAGGCCGTAGCCGGTGCGCAGCAGTAGGGTGGCGCTGTCTTCGCCAATGATTTCATCGCAGGCCTTGCCGGTGCTGCAGGCAAGTACCTCAAGTTCGCCAAACAGGGCGCGCATGACGTCGATCTCATGGATCAGCGATTCTGCGATCAGCACACGCTCCTCTTTGGCCAGGAAGGCCTGCCGTGTCAGCGCGTGGATCCTGCCATCTTCCGCGCGCGGGAGCATGCTGGAGCGCCACAGCGCCATGCGCGCCAGGGTGGCGGTGCCCAACTTTCCCGCCTGCAGCCATTCGGCGATCTTGCGGAAATAGGCACGGTAACGCCAGTTTTCGTTCACCATGACCCGGATGCTGTTGCCGACCTCGCGTACCAGCGCCTCGGCCTCGGCATGGGTGGGGCACAGCGGCTTTTCGCTGAGGGCGTTGATCTTGTAACTTGCGGCCAACCGCACCATGGCGGCGTGCGTTTCGCGGGGCGTGATGATGTCGACGAGGTCCAGTGATTCTGACGCCATCATGGTCTCTGGCGAATCGTAGAACGCCTTGATGCCAAATTGCTCTGCACGTGACCTGGCGCGACCAGGCATGGGGTCGCAAACAGCCACTACTTCAGCCCCCTCGCATCGCGCCCATGCGGCGAAATGATCGGTGCTGATCATGCCGCAGCCCAGGACTCCGACGCGCAATGTACCTGATGAGTTCATGCTACTCAACCCGCCACGGCTTGAACGGCAGGCGCTTTGCCGGATGCCGCATAGGCAGCCATGAAACGTTCTGCATCCGCACGCGCAGCTTGCGCCTTGTCCGACGGTGACCGATCCGCCATGTCGATTCGGGCCACCTCATATTCAATTTCCAGGCCGGGCGGTAGCGCATTGAGAAAGTCGAACAGCGGCAATTCGCCATTGCCCGCAGGCAGTCTCGCGAAGCGGGCTTCCTGCAGTAACTCCGCGTCGCTGCGTTTGCCGACGAGTTTTTTTGCGTCGCACAACTGGGCAAAGATAATTTTGGACGGATCGATGGCCGCGATGTCTGATGGCAGGCTGCCGGAGCGGTCCAGGTGCAGCGCGTCAAGCAGGACGCCTGCGTTCGCGGCGCCGCTGCGTTCCACAACGCGCAGGGCCGCGTCCAGGTTGCGAACCGAGCTGTAGGGCAAAAACTCCAGCGCCACGCGTATACCGGCTTTACCCGCGGCTTCGCAGTAACGGGCAAACAGCTCGATGAACTTTTGCTCATCGGGCTGGAAGCTGTTGGCCACGATGATGGGGATGCCCAAGCCGTGCGTGGTTTCGACGACGGGCGCAATGTCGTCCCACGTGACCTCGGGATAGAACTGGTAGGCGGAGACGTTGGACAGGCGAACCCCTTGGTCGGACGCGCGCCGCTTGAGTGCATTGACCTCAGCAGGCAACCCAATCAGCGGGGCCGCAAAGGGATCGCCGGGACGGCGTCCGCAAATCCGCAGCCCCACGGCGCCAAAGCCGGCCGAGGCCGCAGCGTCAATGGTGTCCGCAGGCATCGCGCTGATGGTCAGATGAGCAAGGGTCAGGTTTTTCATGGAGTTCAGTTGGTCAGGAATTGAGTGATGTGGGCGCGTTGATGCCAAGGCGCTGCGCAAGGGCGAGCAGGTCGGCCGCGACAGGGGAGGGCACGGGAATGCCATCTTTGCGTTGCCGCACTTCGGTACGCCATGCCCGTTCGCCCGGCAGCAATATTTCGCTGACCTCGGGCATCAGCGGCGTAGCCTTGAGCAGTGACACCATTTGGTCGATGCGCAGCTTGAAGGCCTCCGGCTCCACAAAGCGGGCTATGTCGATGGCAATGTGGAGGTGCCCATTGCCTGTGTTCTGGTCGGTCTCCTTGAACCAGGCGGGTATTTCACTCAGGATGCGTGAGCCGGTCAGCACGCCACACAGGATTTCACCGAACACGGCCAGCCCATAGCCCTTGTATCCCAGCGGAAGCAGCGCGCCGCCGGCGGTCAGGGCGCCAGGGTCGTCCGTGCCGTGGCCATTGCTGTCCACCAGCCAGTCTGTCGGAATTTTTTCCTGGTTCTTTGCTGCCAGTCTCACACGGCCGCCCGCTGCAACGCTGAGCGCCATGTCCAGCACGATCGGGCCGTGCGTGAGGCTTGGTGCGGCAAAGGCAATGGGATTGTTTCCGATGGTGTTGCTTCGGCCGCCCCAAGGCGCCATGCCCGGGAAACCGTTGGTCCAGGCAATGCCGATCATGTTGTGCGGTAGCGCCATCATCGCGTAGTGCGCGCACGTACCGATGAAGTCACTGTTGCACGCCGTCACAAAGCCGATGCCCTGGGTACGGGCCTTTTCCACGGCCAGATTCATTGCCCGTGTGGCGGTGATGGCGCCCAGTGCATGGTCGCCATCCAGCAATGCGGTGCCGGGTGCCTCTTTCAACAACCGGCTTTGCGGGTTGCGCTTTGCGCCTCCCTTCAGAAGACGGTCGACAAGAAAAGGGAGCCGGATGACGCCGTGCGAATGGGTGCCCCGCAGATCCGCCATGACCAGGCTGTCCGACATGGTCCGCGCGTCCATTTCCGACAGCCCGGCGGCGACAAATATCGAGATGACGAAGGACTGCAGCTCGGCCACAGGCACCTTGACGTTGGGCTGACTGCTCATTCGGCCTGTATCCCGGCGGTGCGTGCGACTTTGCCGAAGGTCTCATGGTCGGCTGTGATGCGGGCTGTGAATGCCTGCGAGGTATCGCCCACCCCGCGTATGGCCATGGTGGCCAGGCCAGCCTTGACAGCATCTGTCTTCAGGGCATCGACAAGGGCTTCCTGGAGTCTTTGGACGATGGCATCGGGTGTGCCTTTGGGGGCGTGCAAGCCAAACCAGTTGCTGCAAGCTTCCATCGCTTTGAAGCCGGCTTCAGCAGCGGTCGGGACCGTGGGCATGCGCGGGTCGCGCTGCTTGCCTACCAGCATCAACGGCCGCAGCTTGCCCTGCGAGATGTAGCTTTCAATAGCGGGATAGCCATTGAGACTCATCTGCACGCGGTTGGTGAGGAAGTCGGGCAGCAAGTGGGCCGTACCCCGGTAATGCACGGGCTGCATGTCAATTCCGGCGAGCATCTTGAAATACTCCATGTACAGGTGCAGGCTTCCGCCCGCACCCGCGTCGCCATAGAACATGGTGCCAGGGCTCTTTTTGGCGAGCGCTACGAATTCCGCAATGGTCTGTGCCGGCACTGCGGCATTGATGTTGAGGATCTGGTCGCCTTCACCAATCATGCTGATATGCCGCAGATCGGTGAGTGGATTCACCGCCAGGTTTGACGTATGGGGCGACACCACGATCTGGCCGACCGATGTGGCAAGAATGGTGTAGCCGTCAGGGGGAGACTTGGCGACAAAGGTGGTGGCAAGGTTGCCGGCCGCCCCGGTACGGTTTTCAATCACGATTTGCTGACCGAGCCGCTCGCTCATGTGCGGTGCCACGAGGCGGGGCAGGGCATCTGCCAGCCCGCCCGGCGCGAAGCCCACAATGAATTTGATGGGCTTGGCGGGATAGCTTTGCAGCTGCGCAAACGCTGGCACGGCTGCGGCGGCACTCGCCACGCCAGTGGCCACCAGAAAGTCGCGCCGTGTAACCGGATCTTGGTAATGAGTCATTGCTACCTTCTGTTCTCTTTTTGCTTGAAATCAACGGACATCGCACTCAGGCGCGCGCCCGGGCAGGCGGCACGCCGCCATGAACGACCCAACCGTTGGTGGCGAGTACGCCCGCGTCGACGTTCAGGTTGGCGCCAGTGATGGCGGAGGCTTTGTCGGAAAGCAAAAATGCAATCGATTCGGCTACTTCGGAGGGCTCGACCAGCCGGCCCAGGGCACTGACCTCGACGGGGGATACGGCATACCGCTTGCCTTCCTTGATGTTGGCCACCATGCGCGGCACGGCCACGAATCCGGGACTCACTGCATTGACGCGGACGCCGCTGCGGCCCCATTCGCCGGCCATGCCTTCCGTTAGCATGTTCACGGCCGCCTTGGCGGAGTAGTAGGCATGGCCGTGGTTGGGTCGCTGACCGACCATGGATGAAATATTGACAATGGCGCCCGCGCCGTGTACCGCCATGCGTTTGCCGAATTCGACATTGCTGACATAGGTGCCGCGGTAGCCCGACTGGACAATGCGGTCCCAGGTGTCGAGCGGCAGCAATTCCGGCGCCTGCTGCGGCTGAAAAATAGCGGCCGAATTAACCATGGCGTAGATGGCGCCGTGCTCCGCCTCGATGCTGGCTGCGGCGTCGGCAATCGACTGCGCATCGAGTACGTCAATCTTCAGGCTATGGCCCTCGCACTGCCGGGCCATGGCCGCAGCCGCCTCCACGTCGATATCAGCCACCACGACTCGCCAGCCGCGCTGGTGCAGCAGCACGCAGGTCGCAGCGCCGATGCCATTGCCGCCGCCAATCACAACTGCCAGGCGGCCCCGGCCTTCTGTGTTCTCTAAAGTCAAAGTAGTTCCTTGTCAGGTATCGGGAATTGAGCGGAGCCGGTCACGTGACCTGGATCCTGGCGGCGCGCGCCACTTTGGCAAATGCTTCGTAGTCGGATGCGATGCGGGCTGCAAACGCTGGGCCGGTGTCGCCGACGGGCCGGATGGACTGCGCGGCCAGGCCGGTTCTCATGGCCTCCGTCTTCAGCGCCTCGACCACCGCGTTCTGCAGTTTCTGCTTGAGCGGCTCGGGCATGTTTTTGGGGCCATGCAGGCCAAACCAGTTGGTGCAGACATCCAGCGGCTTGAGCCCGACTTCGGCGCAGGTTGGAACATTCGGCAGCTTGGCTTCACGCTGCTTGCCCACCACCATCAGCGCCCGCAGCTTGCCCTGCTGGATATAGGGCTCAATAGCCGGATAGGCATTGAGGCTCATCTGCACCTGGTTAGCGAGGAAGTCGGGCATCAGCTGGGCCGTCCCCCGGTAATGCACGCCGGTCATTTTCAATCCGGCGAGCAGGTTGAAGTACTCCATGTACAGATGCAGGTTGCCGCCAGCGCCCGAATCGGCAAAAAACATCTTTTCCGGATTTTTCTTGACCAGCGCAATGAATTCCTGGATGGTCTGTGCCGGCACCTGGGTGTTCACCGTCAAAATCAGGTCCCCTTCGCCAATCATCGAGATGTGTGATAAATCCGTCTTCGGATTGATCCGCATGTCGCTATAGGTATGGGGCGTGACCACGATCTGTCCTACCGCAGAAAACAGCAGGTTGTAACCGTCCGGGGCTGCCTTGGAAATAAATTCGGTGGCCAGATTGCCAGCCGCACCCGTCTTGTTTTCGATGATGACTGATTGGCCCAGTTTGTCGCCCAGATTTGTGGCCGTCAGCCGTGCCAACACATCGGTCAGTCCGCCGGCTGAGAATCCAACGTTGAGCTTGACCGGCTTGTTGGGGTACTCCTGCGCCCAGCCAAGAGAGGGAAGCGCGAGCGCAGAAGTTGCCAGGGCGGCATGGCGAAGAAATTCACGCCGGGCATTGTCTCGGTTAATCGTCATGTCTTGTCTCCTGTTGGTGACGGCGGCCTTGCCTGGGGTCCGCGCCGGCCGTGGGTAGCGGCCTGTCGTTAAAAGTTCATGCACCCTGAGGGCACAGAAGAATTAAAACGAAATCACCCCGGAAAGTCCAAAACGATCGAGGTATGTCTGTCCCAAGCTTTTTGTTGTGGCTGGGGCTGAAAACTCAGGGTTTGTCCTGAGCATGGACCAGTAGCGCCGCCAACGTGGCCGAGAGCGGCTGGTCAAGCGCTTCCAGCCGCTTGGCCAATGGACCCAGCCGCTCGGCAAACTGCACGCTCGTCGCAGCGAGCAGTTCGAGCAGCTCATTTTCGTACTTGAAAGGCGCACGGCGACGCGAGCGAACCAGGTAGAGCGTGCGCTTTAAAGTCGGGTTGACAATGCGTCGCCCGGCAATCCGGCCGCTCTCAATGTCATCGATTGCATTGCCAAAGGGCATCACCGCGGCCGCGTCCCCGTGCGCAACCATGTTCTTCATCATCGAAATCGACGAGACATCCAGCATGACGTTGAGCTCCAGCGCCAGCCGTTTGGCGGTTGCCAAGACCTGCTGCCGCACGCCATCCCGCTGCCCGGGCAGCACGAGCCCGTGGGCGGCCAGTTCCGAAAACTCAATGGGCTCATGAAGCTGGTCATGGTCCATCTTGCTGGCTGCGGATACGAACAGGATTTCTTCCTCAACCAGCGGAACGCGCAGTAACCCGGGTCGCTCATGTACCTCGTAAGCGAGCGCAATATCAATTTCGTGCCGTTCCAGCGCATCGACCAGGACCACGCTCCGCTCTTCGACCAGGCTCAGGGTGACGGCTGGAAGATCATGCCTTGACCGCAGAATCAGGTCGCGCCCCACCATGTTCATGAAGCCGTTGGTGAGACCCAGGACGATGCCTTCACGTTCCACCCTGCCGGCCGCAGTTACCTCGCGCTCGGTTTCATCGAGGAGCCTGAGAATTTCACAGGCCCGCTCATAGAGAACCTGTCCAGCCCGTGTTGGAGACACTCCCCGTGAGTGACGGCTAAGCAAGCTGACGCCCAGCGTTTGCTCCAGCTGCCGTATTTGCATTCCCAGGGCAGGCTGCGCCACAAACAGCTGCTCAGCGGCACGCGTGATATTGCCGGTTTCCACAACCCGCGCAAAGTACTGAAGCTGACGAAAATTGATGGCTGTCTCCTTCGGTGTCGGTGCCTTTGAGAGTCACGCGGCGTTTCAGTCTATATCATCCCGAGGCACTGATCAGCGCCGGAACGTGGGCTGGGAAAGGCCCTCGGGCCACCCCTCACCGCTGATAACAAATCCCGCTGTCCGTCATTCCCGGCAAGGCGCATGGCCTGGTCCGCGGCCATTGCATAAAGAGGGCCTCAATACGATGAGGGTCGCTGGAAAGCCCTACCCGAAGCCGGTCGGCATGCCACTGGCGTGATCTCAGGCCGTCCATTGCGGCGAGGTGTGGTGAGGTGGGTCTACTTCGCCCAGGAGGGGGTAAAAACCGAGCGTGAAGTGCGGGCGAATATGGCGGAGGGACTCTCGTTGACATCCACCACAAACGGCTCCACAAACCTTCGGCCGCGCGACAGGAAGACCAGTTCGAAGTTTCGTCTGATGGACGGAGAAACATGGGGCTCCTTGCGTTGCCCCACGGACTTGCAGTCGTAGGTGTACGCTATCCCGAAAGGCGTCCATTCTTCGGAAACCGCCCTGGCGCCCCGGTTGATGCAAACCTTGCTTTCCTCCCATTCGATACTGTCCAGCTTGTCGTCGACCAGAATGCTGGAGATATAACTTTCCTGAAGCGACAGCCGGTTCCCCACCGCCTCCAAAGCGCGCAGGTTGCCGTTAAAGGAAAAGTCGGTGAGCACATGGGCATAGAGCGGCGGTTTGCCCTCGTCGGCCGTGGCAACCGCCACGCGAAGGAGGCCTGCCAGCGCCGTCAGTTCTTGCTGCTTCCCGGGCGTGTTGTCGTTTCGTGTCGTGGCTACCGCGCAAAGGTTGAAGCCGCCGGCGGTCACCGTGCATTCATACTCCCGTGAACGCTTGGTGGACATCGACACCATGGTCAGGACGCCTTCAATCGTCCCGCGGTAGCCCATCTTTGGACGGATGCCCGAAAGCTTTGTTGAGTCCAGGAGCTTTTTGGCGACTTGCTCTGACAGCACGGGCTTGAGCTCTTCAGGCAACGCGAAGGTGCCCGTGCCCTCGCGCTGGGCCAGGGCCGGCGTGCTCCAAAAAGCTGACGCCCACAGGATCGCCGAGACAGAAAATATCGCGAGGGCAGCGCGGGCTTTCAGCGGTGCCCTCAACCGTTTGATGTGACGCATAGGAGTGCTCTCAAGGCTCAAGGTCGGAGCCGCAAGTTCTTGCAAGTTTTTAACTTGCGACGGCACTGGCATTTAAATATTACTCCGAGGTTCGACGCTCCCTGGGAGTTCGTCCTGTAGTCATCAACGCACGGAAAAAGAACGGGCTTGCGACACAAGGATAAACGGGACAAGCGGGACAAGCGGGACAAGCGGGACAGGCGGGACAGGCGGGACAGGCGGGACAGGCGGGACAAGCGCTGCAAGCCGTTATCTGCGGAGTGCCCGGATCATCGCGGCAGCGGCGGCATGTCGAGGGTCACGATGGGAGGGCTGTTGCGCGTGGCTCCCAGTGTGGCCTGGCGCGCTGCCGTCGACTGCAGGATCAGCCCCTCTTCGACTTCACTGCCCACACGAAATGGCCGCGCAGGCTTGCCGTCTACTGCGATCAGCGCGGCGCCGCCGCCGGGGGAACCGGCCACCACGCCATGGAGGGCAAACCGGCTGGCCATGCTGACCTGTGGTGCGGCCGCCGGTGCCGCCGCACCCAGTACACGGGCCACCGCCAGCGGATCGCTGGAGGGGAGGCTCACTGACGTAACCGGCACTGGTTCGGCCGCACTGCGTCCGGAGGCCAGCCGCAGGCCCCAATACACCAGGCTTGCGGCCGCCAGCGCCCACACCACCCCGGTGATGGCGCCCAAGCCCAGCCTGTTTTGTGAAAGGGTAGACACACTGAGATTATGATGGAAGCACACTGCTTTCCCAACATGTCAACCATGACCTCTCTCAAGTTTCTCGCGCGCCGTAGCCTGCAGGCTGGGTTCACCCTGATTGAGCTGATGGTCGTTCTGGTCATCATTGGTGTGCTGGCGGCGCTGATTGTGCCGAATGTGCTGGACCGTGCCGATGATGCGCGTGTCATGGCGGCCCGAACGGATGTGAACAACCTGAGCCAGGCGCTCAGGCTCTACAAGCTGGACAACCAGCGCATGCCCACTGCCGAGCAGGGTCTGCAGGCGCTGATCGTCAAGCCCACGAGTGGGCCGATTCCGCCCAACTGGAAACCTTATCTGGAAAAGCTGCCCAACGATCCCTGGGGCCGTCCTTATCAGTACCTCAACCCCGGCATCAAAGGGGAAGTCGACGTCATGTCTCTGGGGGCCGACGGCCAGGCCGGCGGTGAAGGCAAAGATGCTGACATCGGCAGCTGGCAATAGGTATATTGCCTCCCTTCCCGTCACTGCACATGCTGCGCCAGGTGCCCGCGCCCGCCATGGCCACCACCGGGGATTCACCTTGCTCGAACTCCTCGTGGTGGTGGCCATCATGGCCTTGGCCACGGCCGGGGTGACGCTGGCGCTGCGCGACAACGCCCAGACCACGCTGGAGCGCGAGGCGCTGCGGCTGGCGGTCCTGTTCGAGTCAGCCCGCGCGCAGTCACGCGCAAACGGTGTTGCGGTGTACTGGCACACGACCGCCGGGGGGTTTCGCTTCGAAGGTCTGCCCTCCGAGGCTTTGCCCGGCAGATGGCTGGCCGAAGGCACGATGGTTCGTGGCAGTCCCAGCGTGCAGCTTGGACCGGAGCCCATCATCGGCCCGCAGGCAGTGGAGCTGTTCAGCATCAGCCAGTCTGATCGCAGCCTGCGCGTAGCCACCGACGGGCTGCGTCCCTTCACCGTTCAGGGGCCGGTGCAGCCATGACACCGCATCGGTCCCGGCCAAAGCCGCAGCCACAGCCACTCCGTTCATCGGCGGGCTTCACGTTGATCGAGGTGCTGGTGGCCCTGGGTATTGTGGCGATCGCCCTCGTGGCCGGCTTTCAGGCTACGAGTGCCCTGACCAACAATGCCCGGCGCCAGTCCGACGTTCTGCTGGCGCACGTGTGCGCAGAAAACCAGCTGGTCAAGGTTCGCCTGTCGCGGCAGATGCCCGGCATCGGCGACAGCACGGAGGCCTGCGAGCAGGCCGGACGCGGGCTGCAGGTCACGCTGTCGGTGCGACCCACGCCCAACCCCGAATTTCGGCGCGTGGATGCGCAGGTGAGCGACGGCAACACGCCAATTCTCCAGCTGTCCACGGTGGTGACGCGCTACTGATCTATTAATCCATTGATTTATTGAGCCATGCAGACCGACCCCACGCGAATTCAGGCCAGGAGCAGGGGCTTCACACTGATCGAAATGCTTGTGGCCATCACGGTCATGGCGCTGCTGGCCGTGCTCAGCTGGCGCGGCCTTGACGGGATGGCGCGCGCGCAGGCGCAGACCAGCCAGCACGCCGACGAGGTGCTGACCCTGCAGGCCGGCCTCGCGCAATGGAAAGTTGATCTGGATGCGCTGGCCCAGCTGCCCCGTGTGAGCAACCTCGATTGGGATGGCCGCGTGCTGCGCATGACGCGGCGCACGACCTCGGGCGACGAGGGGGTGCTGGTGGTGGCATGGACCCGCCGCGTCGATGCGGCCGGGGGGCAGTGGCTGCGCTGGCAGTCGCCGGTGCTCCAGACGGCAGCTGGCTGGAACGAGTCCTGGAGCCGGGCGGCGCTTTGGGCGCAAAACGCCAGCACCGAGGATCGCGCGCGCGAAGTGCCCGTGGCGCCGCTGGAAGACTGGCAGCTTTTTTATTTCCGCAGCGACGCCTGGACCAACCCGCAGTCCAGCGACGGTGGCCGGGGGATGGCCGTGACCCCGCCGGCGGGCGCGCAGCCTGTGTCGCAGCAGGCCGTGGTGCCCGACGGCATTCGCCTGGTGCTGACCCTGCCGCCCGGTCGGGCGATCAGCGGCAAGCTCACCGTTGACTGGGTGCGCCCAACATTCGGAAGCGAAAAATCTTGAACCAGTGGATATGGCCCCCACGCTTGTCACTGCGTGTACTGCGCGAGGTCTTGCAGGCCGCGGCTCGCGAGAGAGGGAAGGGCCCCCACGGTCGCTCACTGCGTGTAGCTCCCTGCCCCCCGAGGGGGCCGCTGCGCCTGCGGCCCGGCAAAGCCGGTTCCGCGGCCCCTGCTGGGGTGGAGAGCCTCCACGCTCGCTCGCTGCGTATAGCTCTCGAGTCGGGTGCGGCGCTCCTGAGTGCCATGCTCACTGTGACGCTGGTGGCTACCTTTGCCGCGGCGGCGCTCTGGCAGCAGTGGCGCAGCGTGGAAGTCGAGGCGGCTGAGCGCGCCCGGGTGCAGTCGGCATGGATTCTGACGGGCGCCCTGGACTGGACGCGCCTGATCCTGCGTGAGGATGCCCGTGCGGGCGGGGCTGACCATCTGGCGGAGCCTTGGGCCGTTCCCTTGAATGAAGCACGGCTGTCGAGCTTTCTGGCCATTGACAAAAATGCCAGCGAAACCGAGCGCGAAGCGTTTCTGTCCGGCCAGGTGAGCGACTTGCAGGGCAGGCTCAACGTGATCAACCTGGTGGCCGGCAACGCGATTTCGGAACCCGCCATGGCCAGCTTTGGCCGGTTGTTCGAGTTGCTGGGTTTGCCGGTCCAGCAGCTGAATACCCTGGCCAGTCAGTTGCTGCAGGCCTCACAGGCCGGCGCTCAGGCGCCTACCCAGCTGACGCCCCTGATGCCCCAGCGGGTCGAGCAACTGGTCTGGCTGGGGCTTACCCGGGAGACGCTTGCCGCGCTGGAACCCTACATCACGCTGCTGCCCACGCGCACCGCCGTCAACCTCAATACCGCCAGCGCCGAAGTCATATACGCCTGCACGCCCGGGCTGGAGATGGTTGAGGCGCAAAAGCTGGTGGCCGTGCGTGCGCGCAACCACTTTCGCTCGCTGGCCGAGGCCAATCAGCAACACGGCGGTCCAAGCGGGGCGTTCAATGACGGTCAGCATACGGTGACGTCCCGGTTTTTCGAGGTACGCGGCAGATTGCGACTCGACCAGACCGAGGTTCAGGAGCGTTCACTCCTGCAGCGCGATGGCCTGACGGTGCGCACGCTCTGGCGGGACCGGGGCGTCGTCACGGTGACAGGCGTGGCCCCCCGCTGACAAGGGCGGCACCCAGGAGCCGTATCCAGGAGTCGCATCCAGGCGACGCATCCGGACGGGGTCTGGGCAAATCACGGCCAAAACGCTACCCTACAATGAATCGGGACCTTGCCCATGAGCACACTGATCATTTACCTACCTTTGGTGGCACCCGGTGCCGCGGCGAGCTATGACTACGTGCGCACGCCAGATGGCCGAAGCGCGACGGACCACGCCAGCGTGCCCCTGGCCCTGTTGCCCCCGGCGGATCGGGGCGGTGAGGTGGTTGCCGTGGTACCCGTGGTACAGCTGTCGTGGCATCTGGTCGAGTTACCCAGGGGCGTTGGCATGGGTTCGCCGCGGCTGCGGTCCATCCTGGAGGGTCTGCTCGAAGAAAGGTTGCTGGATGAGCCGGAGCAACTGCATCTGGCACTGGCGCCCGGTGCCGCTGCCGGTGGACGGGCCTGGGTCGCTGTGTGTGACAAACACTGGCTGCGGGGGCACCTGCAGGCGCTGGAACTCGCGCAACGCCCCGTCACCCGCATCGTGCCGGAATTTTCCCCGGCGACGGGCCCTATCTACCTGCATGCCGTGGGCGAGGCCGATCTGCCGCAGCTGCTGATGACCGGCGATGTTGCGGGGGGCATCATGCTGCTTCCCCTGACGGCCGCAGCGCTGACCCTGATTCCGGTCACCAGTGAATCCGATGAAGAGCTTCAGGCCCTGGCCGAACCCGGCGTGGCCGCGCTGGCCGAGCAGGTGCTTCAGCGCAAGGTCGGCGTGATGACGCGGCCGCAGCGCTGGCTGGAGGCCGCCCGCTCGCCCTGGGACCTGGCGCAGTTTGAGCTGGCCTCCTCGAGTCGCACGCGCACGGTCAAACGCCTCTCCAGCGTGGCCCGCGAGCTGTGGCAATCGCCCGTGTGGCGACCGGCGCGATGGGGCGCTGCGCTGCTGTTGCTGATCAATCTGATCGGGCTGAACGCCTGGGCCTGGAAGGAGCAATCGGCGCTGCAGGCCCGGCGTGCAGCCGTCAGGGACACCCTGACGCAGACCTTTCCAAACGTCAAGGTGGTGGTGGACGCGCCGCTTCAAATGGAGCGTGAGGTCGCGGCATTGCGGCAGGCCACGGGAGCCGCTTCGGGGCGTGATCTGGAAGCCATTCTGGCGGCTCTGGGCACGACCATGGCTCCCGGCCGGACCGCGGGCGCCATTGAATTCGTGGCGGGCGAGGCCCGCATCAAGGGCCTGCAACTCGGTCCCGAGGAAGCGTCCACCCTGTCCGTCCAGCTCAAGGGCCAGGGTTACAGCACGCGAATCGAAGGCGGCACCGTGTTCATCAAGCAGGAACTGACCCCATGAAAATCGCTGCTGCCCTGGACCCTCTGCTGGCGCGCTGGCGTGCCCTGGGCCCGCGCGAGCAAACCCTGATCCGCGGCGCCGCGTTGTTGCTGGGGCTGGCGTTGTTCTGGTGGGTGCTGCTGGCGCCCCCGTTGCACACCTTGCGCCAGGCTGAGGCGCAGCAGCGCAGCCTGGATGCGCAGGTGCGAAAAATGCAGAGCCTGCGGGCGCAGGCGCAGGCCCTGCAGGCGCAACCCAGGATCAGCCGTGACGATGCGCTGCGCGCTCTCCAGGCGTCGTTGAAGCTTCTGGGCGCTTCTGCGCAGCTGAGTGTGGTGGGCGACCGCGCCACCGTCACGCTGCGCAACACGCCGGCCGATGCTTTGGCCCAATGGCTGGCCCAGGCCCGCGTGAACGCAGGCGCCATCCCCGATGAGGCGCGCCTGGTGCGCAATCCCTCCAATCCGGTCGGCCCGGCCGCGTGGGACGGCATGCTGGTCCTGCGGCTTCCCGTGCAGTAGGCACGTTTCCGTTTCTGTTTGATTTGATCCTCACCCGCCTCACCCCCTCAAGCCAAACCTGAACTCCACCGTGTTGCGCCCCCGAACTTCCCTCCGCCATCCCGCCGCAGTTGCGCCATGGCGGTGGGCGTTGTCGGGCGCCTTGATCGGGCTGGTCACAGCCCTGGTCGTGTACGCGCCAGCGGTCTGGCTGGCAGCGGCCGTGTCCGGGGCCACCTTGGGGCAGGCGGAATTGATTGAGGCGCGCGGTACGGTCTGGACCGGCTCGGCAAGGCTGCTGCTGACAGGCGGAGCCGGCAGCCGCGACAGCGCCATCCTGCCCGGGCGCGTGGACTGGCGCCTGCGTCCCGGATGGCTGGCCGTGAATCTGCAGGTGACGGCCGACTGCTGCACACCCACACCGTTGCGGGGGCGCCTGACCCCGCGCCAGGACGGGGTGAACCTGCAGGTGGCCGACGGCGCCACACAATGGCCGGCGGCCGTCCTGGCGGGGTTGGGTACCCCCTGGAACACCGTGCAGGCCGAGGGCAGCCTGCGACTGGTGACGCAAAACCTGTCATTAGAATGGATCGGGGGCCGGACAGCGGTGTCGGGGCGTGCGGAGTTGACGGCGCTGAGCCTGTCGTCGCGCCTGTCTACCCTCAAACCCATGGGGAGTTACCGCATGACCCTCATCGGAGGCAACACAGCCTCACTGGAACTTGCTACGCTTGAGGGAAGCCTGCAATTGAGTGGCAGTGGACGCTGGGTCGGTTCGCATCTGCGTTTTGAGGGGGTAGCCAGCGCCCAGCCCGAGCATGAAGCCGCACTGGCCAACCTGCTGAACATCATCGGGCGCCGTGAGGGTACTCGTTCCATCATTACCTGGGGTTAAGAAGTATGAAAACCATCCAGACCCAAGCCCATATGCTCTCCATCCTGGCCACATTGCCCAGGTTTCCGGTCGCTGTTGTTTCGATGGCCGTTTGTGTCCTTTTTGCATGGGATGGGAGGCCATTGCATGCCCAGACGTCGCGAACCAGCCCGGCGCCGGGTAATGGCGCAGTGCGGCCGGGCGGCCCGGTCACCCTGAATTTCGCCAATGCCGAAATCGAGGCCGTGGCACGCACCATGGCAGTCATCACCGGGCGCAATGTGGTGGTCGATCCGCGTGTCAAGGGCACGATGACGCTGGTGACCAGCTCGCCCGTGTCGCCGGCGCAGGCGCTGCGGCAGTTTTCCGCGCAGCTGCGCACGCAGGGCTTCGCGCTGGTGGAATCGTCCGGCCTCTACCTGGTGGTGCCGGAGGCGGATGCCAAGCTGCAAAGCGGCACCGTGTCCGCCGGCCGCGTGCCGCCCGCGAGCGGGCAGATCCTCACGCAGATTTTCCGGCTCAACCATGAGACCGCCAACAACCTGGTGCCGGTATTGCGCCCGCTGATCAGCCCGAACAACACCATCAATGTGAACCCGGGGAACAATTCGCTGATCATCACCGATTACGCCGACAACCTGCAGCGCATCGGCACCATCATCGCGGCCCTCGATGTGGCGAATGCCACGGGTGTGGAAGTCATCCGCCTGCAGCACGCCATCGCCACCGACCTGGCACCGCTGGTTTCCCGCCTCATCGACTCCGCAGGCGCGGGGGGTGTCGCTCCGGGCCAGGCCGACACGTCCTTCAGGACGACGCTGCTGGCCGAGCCGCGCAGCAACTCGCTGATCCTGCGCGCCGCCAATCCGGCGCGCCTGGCGCTGGTCAGGACGCTGGTGGAAAGGCTCGATCAGGCCGCCGTCGGTGGTGCGGGCGCGGACGCGGCCAGCGGCAACATTTATGTGGTTTACCTGAAGAACGCCGATGCCACCAAGCTGGCGGCCACCTTGCGTGCCGCCATGGCGGCAAACACCCTCGGCGCCATTGCGGCAGGCCCCGTGTTAACCGGTGCCCCGCCGAGTGGTCCCGGATCAGCCGCAGCGGCAGGCGCCGCAACCGCCAGCCTCGTCAGCAGCCAGCCATCCACCGGCGGGCAGATCCAGGCCGACGCCTCCACGAATTCACTGATCATCACCGCGCCTGAGCCGCAGTATCGCCAGCTGCGTGCGGTGATCGACAAACTGGACGCGCGGCGCGCCCAGGTCTTTGTTGAAAGCCTGATCGCCGAGGTCAACGCCGACAAGGCCGCCGAGTTCGGCATCCAGTTCCAGGGTACGCTGGGTAAAAAAGGTGACAGCAGCATCGGCTTGCTGGGCACCAACTTCAACATCGGCGGGACCAACATCATCACGCTGGCCACCCAGGCTGCCGCCGGCAACATCGCGCCGTCCACGGGGGTCAACTTTGGCGTGCTGAACCGGACCAGCGGCGTGTATGTGCTGGGGTTTCTGGCGCGATTCCTGGAGGCCAACGGTGACGGCAACATCCTGTCGACGCCCAACCTGCTGACGCTGGACAACGAGGAGGCGCGCATCGTGATCGGTCAGAACGTGCCGTTTGTCACCGGCCAGTACACCAACAACAACAGCAGCTCCGGTTCCGTCAATCCATTCCAGACCATTGAGCGAAAAGACGTCGGCCTGACGCTGCGGGTAAAACCACAGATCAGTGAAAACGGCACCGTGAAAATGCAGATATTCCAGGAGGTCAGCAGCGTGCAGCCTTCGTCGATCAATTCCGCTACCGGCCTGATCACCAACAAGCGGTCGATCGAGTCCAACGTGCTCGTGGATGACGGTGCCATCGTGGTACTGGGTGGCCTGCTGCAGGACGAATACTCGGGAAACCAGGAAAAAGTGCCGGGCCTGGGTGATATTCCGATACTCGGTCACCTGTTCAAGGGGGAGTCACGCTCGCGCAAGAAGACCAATCTGATGGTGTTCCTGCGGCCGGTGGTGGTGCGCGATGCACCGTCCAGCGACAGCCTGTCCCTGGACCGTTATGACCTGATGCGAGCCGCGCAAAAAGATGCCCAGCCCGTGCCCAGCGTGGTGGTGCCCGTCAATGAGTCCGCGGTGCTGCCGCCGCTGCGTCCGGCTGCCGCGCCCTCCGTCGCGCCGCCGGCAGCGCCACCTCTCACCACGCCGCCGGTCGCAACCCCGCCCGCGCCCGCCCCGGGCCAGTAAGTCCGGGCCATAACTGTTATGCGCTACCCGTTGCCTTACGCCTTTGCCCGCAGCAATACCCTGTTGCTGGAAGACGATGGCCATGCGCTGACGCTGTGGCATCCAGCCCGGCCCGACCCGGCTGCTCTGGGTGAAGTGATGCGCAAGTTCGCGACGCACAGCCCGGCGCTGGTCCTTCAGTGCGCGGATGCGGGAACCCTGACCCAGCGCATCAGCGCCGCCTATGCGGCCGGCGAGTCCAGTGCGGCCGCCGTGGTGAGCGAGGTGGAGTCCGACGCCGACCTGTCACGCATCATGCAGGAGTTGCCGGCGGTCGAGGATCTGCTGGAAACCTCCGACGACGCGCCCATTATCCGCATGCTCAACGCGCTGTTGACCCAGGCCGCGCGCGACGGCGCGAGCGACATCCACATCGAGCCCTACGAGCGGCATTCGAGCGTGCGTTTTCGCGTGGACGGCACCCTGCGCGAGGTCGTGCAGCCCAACCGGGCGCTGCACGCCGCGCTGATCTCGCGCCTGAAGATCATGGCGGACCTGGACATTTCGGAAAAACGCCTTCCGCAGGATGGCCGCATCAGCCTGCGCATTGGCACGCGAGCCGTGGACGTGCGCGTGAGCACCTTGCCCAGCGCCCATGGCGAACGCGCCGTGCTGCGCCTGCTGGACAAGAGCGAGAGCAAGCTGAGCCTGGAGTCGGTCGGCATGCAGGGTGATGTACTTCGCCGTTTCGAGCACCTGATTGCCCAGCCGCACGGCATCATCCTGGTCACCGGCCCCACCGGTTCGGGCAAGACCACCACGCTCTACGCCGCCCTGCAGCGGCTCGATGCCGGCGTCAGCAACATCATGACGGTCGAAGATCCCATCGAGTACGAGCTTCCGGGCATCGGACAGACGCAGGTCAATTCAAAGATAGATCTGAGCTTTGCCAAGGCGCTGCGCGCCATCCTGCGGCAGGACCCGGACGTGATCATGATTGGCGAGATCCGGGATTTTGAGACGGCGCAGATCGCCATACAGGCCTCGCTCACCGGTCACCTGGTGCTGGCCACGCTGCACACCAATGATGCATCCAGCGCCGTGACGCGACTGACCGATATCGGTGTGGAACCCTTCCTGCTGAGTTCGTCCCTGCTCGGCGTGCTGGCACAGCGGCTGGTGCGCAAGCGGTGCACCTACTGCCATGCTTCCTCGGCAGGATCGGGTCTGGCCGCCGGCTGCGAGCATTGCGGCTATACCGGGTACCAGGGCCGCACGGGCGTCTTTGAGTTGCTGGTGACCGACGACGCTGTTCGCGCCCAGATTCACAACCGCGCCTCCGAGGCGGAGATTCGCGCGGCCGCGCTGCAGGCGGGCATGATGCTGATGCGCGACGACGGTGAGCGGCTGGTCGCCGCTGGCATCACCACGCGCGAGGAGTTGCTGCGCGTGACCCCCGACTGAGCCCGCACCGGCCCTGAACACTGCGCCAAGCCATCATGCCCGCCTATTCTTTTGAGGCCATGCAGAACGACGGCAAGCTCCGCCGGGGGGTGATCGAGGCTGACACGGCCAAGGCTGCGCGCGGCCTGCTGCGCACGCAGGCGCTGGTGCCGCTGGTTGTCGAGCCGGTGAGCGGCAGCGCTGCCCCCGGTACCCCTTCGTTGCTGCAGACGCCCCTGTTTGGTGGCCGTGTCTTCAACACCGCGCACCTGACGATCTGGACGCGCCAGCTCGCCGGGCTGGTTTCGTCCGGCCTGCCGCTGGAGCGTGCGCTGACCGCGCTGACCGACGAAACCGAAGACGAGAAGCAGCGCAACGTGGTGGCCGCCCTGCGTGCCGAGGTCAATGGCGGGGCGAGCTTTGCCCGGGCGCTGTCGCACCACCCCGGCGAATTCTCGGCGATCTACATCGCCGTCATCGGCGCGGGGGAGCAAACCGGCCACCTGGGCCTGGTGCTTGAACGTCTGGCCGACGATCTGGAGGAACGCCAGACGCTCAAGGCCAAACTCATAGGCGCAGCGCTGTACCCGGCCATCGTGACGCTGGTAGCCATCGTGATCGTGATGTTTCTGGTCGGCTATGTGGTGCCGCAGGTGGCCAGCGTCTTTGCGGGCACCAAGCGGGCGCTGCCTTTCCTGACCGTGGCCATGCTGGCCATCAGCGGCTTTGTGCGCAGTTATGGCTGGGCGCTGCTGGGCGCTTTTGTCCTGATCGTGGCGAGTATCCGTCTGGCCCTGAGAAACGAAGGTTTCCGCGAGAAATTCGACGCCAGAACCCTGACCCTGCCGCTGGTCGGACGCCTCTCGCGTGACTACAACGCGGCGCGCTTTGCCAGCACGCTGGCCATGCTGGCCGGCGCGGGTGTGCCCATTCTCAAGGCCTTGCAAGCGGCCGCCGAAACCCTGTCCAACCGTGCCATGCGCGCCGATGCGCTCGACGCACTCCTGCTGGTGCGCGAGGGCGCCCCGCTGGCCTCGGCGCTGGCGCAGAAAAAACGCTTTCCCGGCCTGGTGAGCATGTTTGCGCGCTTGGGCGAGCAGACCGGCCAGCTGCCCGTGATGCTGCAGCGCGCCGCCCTGCAGCTGTCCAACGAAGTGCAGCGGCGCGCCATGGCTCTGGCTACCATCCTGGAGCCGCTGCTCATTGTGGCGATGGGGCTGGTGGTCATGCTGATTGTGCTGGCGGTGCTTTTGCCTATCATTCAACTCAACCAGTTCGTGAAGTGAGTGAAATCAGTGTGATGAGCTGCGACTGCGACTGCGACTGCGACTGCGGTTCCGGGCGCCTCCCCGGTGGGAGGATGGTTTTATACAAATTACGCGGCATGGCCCGCAAGAAGCGCATTTGACCATGCTATAATCTTAAGCTACGCGGCTGTAGCTCAGTTGGATAGAGTACTTGGCTACGAACCAAGGGGTCGTGGGTTCAATTCCTGCCAGCCGCACCAAAAACGAAAGCCTGCAACGAAAGTTGCAGGCTTTTTCGTTTTTCCGTCGGTCATTTTTGCTGGGGATCAGCGGCCTCAGCGCTGCAGTGCTATTCTGGTCAGGCCATGAGTAAAGCTTTCACCCGGGAAACCGAACAGGACGACGAAGACCTGGCGCTTCCGCCTCTGCCTGCGGGCGGCAAGAATTACATCACGCCGGTGGGTTACGAGCGCCTGCGCGCCGAATTGCTTGACCTGATCGACAACGAACGTCCCAAGGTCGTGGAGATTGTTCACTGGGCTGCCAGCAATGGTGACCGGTCTGAAAACGGTGACTACCACTACGGTAAAAAACGCCTACGCGAGATTGACCGGCGCATCCGGTTTTTGACGCAAAGGCTGGAAATCGCCGAGATCAGCAACCCCTCCATCCACCATGGCCGCGACCAGGTGTTTTTTGGCGCCACTGTGACCTATGCCGATGACAGGGGTGAGGAGCGCACGGTCACCATTCTGGGGATTGATGAAGCCAACAGCGCCCTGGGGCAAATCAGCTGGATTTCTCCGGCGGCGAGGGCGCTGCTGAAATCACGGGTGGGTGATGAAGTGAATCTGGTCACACCCCAGGGCCTGCAGGTACTCGAGGTGTTGAAGGTGGACTATCCAGCGCCCGATGCCCGCGAGGACCTCAAGCAGTAAAACGCAGAAGCGTTACCCCTGCAATTTCACATCGAGGCCACAGAGCTACATGAAGTGAGCAAGCGTGGGGGCCCTAACAGCCAGAAGTGCTAGCTCTCCATCCCAGCAGGGGCCGCGGAACCGGCTTGGCCGGGCCGCAGGCGCAGCGACCCCCTCGGGGGGCAGCGCATTACACGCAGTGAAAAGCGTGGGGGCCATTTCACCCCACCGGCTTGGCGCGCTGAACCCGCAGCACGGAGGGGGTGCGCTTGACGCTGCGCAGCGCCGATGCCAGGTGAACACGGTCGCGCACGGCCACCCCAAAGCGCAGGTCGGTCGCGTCCTGCGCGGCTTCCTGCCCCATATCGACATGCGTGATGTCGGCTTCGGCGCTGGCCAGCGCGGCGGCCACCCGTGCCAGAACCCCCTTGCCGTTGGCCACCGTGACCAGCAGGTTGGTTTCAAAAGTGCGCACGGGTTCGTCTGACCATTCCACGGCAATGAAGCGCTCGCTGTCGCGGTGCTGCAGGCGCTTGGCCACGGCACAGTCGTCGGTATGCACCACCAGTCCCTCACCCCGGCCGAGGTAGCCGACGATGCCATCGCCCGGAATGGGGCGGCAGCACGGCGCAAACTGTACCGAGGCGCCTTCACTGCCATCGAGCAGCAGCGCACCCTGGGATACGGACTCATGGGCGGTGTAGCGTTCACGGCTCATCAGCAGGGCATCGGGTTTTTCACCGGTTTCAGCGAGCAGGGCCACAATGCGCTTGGCCACCATGCTGGCGATACGTTTGCCCAGCCCGATGTCGGTGAGCAAATCAGCGCGTGAACGGTTGCCGGTAAAACGCAGGATTTTTTCCCAGATCGCCTGATGGGCTTCGTCGTCCTCGGGGATGCGTTCCCTTTCTATGCCTTCCGCACGCAGGGACTGCGCCAGCATTTTTTCGCCCAGCGCCTGTGATTCCGCCAGCGCCATGGTCTTGAGGTGATGGCGGATTTTGGAGCGGGCCTTGCCCGTGCGCACAAAGCCGAGCCAGCCCGGATTGGGACTGGAGACCGAGGCCGTGATGATTTCGATCACGTCGCCGTTGTGCAGCTCGGAGCGCAGGGGGACCTGCTCGCCATTGACCTTGGCCGCGACGGCGCGGTGACCGACATCGCTGTGGATGGCGTAGGCGAAGTCCACAATGGTTGCGCCCCGCGGCATGGCCATGATCTGGCTCTTGGGGGTGAACACGTAGACCGCCTCGGGAAACAGGTCGATCTTGACGTGGTCCCAGAACTCGGCGGCGTCGCGTGTTTCCTGCTGGATATCCAGCAGCGACTGCAGCCATTGCGCGCCCAGGCGCTGCGAGGCGTCGCTCTCGGGGTCGGTCGCCTTGTAGAGCCAGTGCGCGGCCACACCCGACTCCGCCACCACATGCATGGCGTCGGTGCGCATCTGGAACTCGATGTTGGTTCCAAACGGACCGACCAGCGTGGTGTGCAGCGACTGGTAGCCATTGATTTTCGGAATCGCGATGTAGTCCTTGAATTTTCCGGGCAGGGGCTTGTACAGCTGGTGCAAAACGCCCATGGCGGTGTAGCAGGCGGTCAGGTCCTGCACGATGATCCGAAAACCGTAGAGGTCGGTGACCTGGGCAAAAGACAGGTGCTTCTCGTCCATCTTGCGGTAGATGGAATACAGCGTCTTTTCGCGCCCGTAGATATGAACCGGAATGTTGGCGTTGGCAAACGCCGACTCGACTTCGGACTGGACCCGTTTGATGACGTCGCGCCGGCGGCCCCGCGCGCGCAGCAGGGCTTTGGTCAGCGTCGCATAGCGCCAGGGGTGCAGGTGCTGGAAGGACAGGTCCTGCAGCTCCCGGTAGGTCGCGTTCAGGCCCAGGCGGTGTGCAATCGGGGCGTAGATGTCCAGGGTTTCGCGTGAGATCCGGGTCCACTTGGCGCGCGGGACATCGCTCAGCGTGCGCATATTGTGGGTGCGGTCGGCCAGCTTGATCAGAATGACGCGTACATCGCGCGCCATGGCCAGCAACATTTTCCGGAAGGACTCGGCCTGGTTTTCCTCGCGGGTATTGAACTCCAGCTTTTCCAGCTTGGTCAGCCCATCCACCAACTCGGCCACCGGCACCCCGAAGCGCTCGATCAGCTCGGGCTTGGTCACACCGCAATCTTCAATGGCATCGTGCAGCAGTGCCGCCATCAGCGCCTGGGCGTCAAGCTTCCACTCCGCGCACTGCTGGGCAACGGCAATGGGGTGGGTGATGTAGGGTTCGCCGCTGTTGCGCAACTGGCCCAGGTGGGCTTCATCGGCGAAGCGGTAAGCCCGGCGGACACTGTCGATATCCGCAGCGCTCAGGTAGTCGAGCCCGGCCGTGAGCGCAGCAAAGCTGGCCGCGGCAGCATTGGCGGCGGCCGGGGTGGACTTGCTGGAAACGGCGGGCAAAACCATGGCGTTCATGCCTTAAATGTATCGCGGCATGAATAAAACGTGAAAAAGACGGATTTTACGGCGCCCAAAATGAAAAAAGCACCGGGTTACGGTGCTTTCAACGACGGCTCGGTACAGACTCAGTTTGGGACTTTTTTGAGCATTTCCAGGCCGATCTTGCCTTCTGCAATCTCGCGCAGGGCGGTGACGCCGGGCTTGTTCTTGCTTTCGATCTTGGCGGCATGCCCCTGGCTGAGCATGCGGGCGCGGTAGGTGGCGGCCAAAACCAGCTGGAAGCGGTTGGGAATTTTTTCGAGGCAGTCTTCGACGGTAATGCGGGCCATGGTGATCTCCGGTGTGATCGATAAAAGAGGACGTAAGACTTTTACGGAATTTGAAGGGCCCTGAAAGTCTCGGCGCGCGCGCGTCGCTGGGCCGAAAACTTGAGCCGCTGGGCATGAACAATGGTTTTCAGGTCGAAAACTGCCCGCTCAAACAACTCGTTGATTATAACGAAGTCGAATTCCCGGGCCTGCGCCATCTCGGTGGCGGCGTTTTTCAGCCTCAATTCGATGACTTCGGCGCTGTCTTCGCCACGCCTTTGCAGGCGGGAACGCAATTCCTCCCAACTGGGGGGGAGGATGAAAATCAGCACGGCATTCGAGAAAATCCGCTTGATGTTGATGGCGCCCTGGAAATCAATCTCCAGAATCACGTCCGTACCGTGTGCGATGCGCTCTTCGATGGCGTGCCGCGAGGTGCCGTAACGGTGCCCGTGCACATGCGCCCATTCGAGAAACGCGTCGCGCTGCACCATGCTGTCGAATTCTTCCGGTGACAGGAAAAAGTACTCCCGGCCATGCTTTTCCTGCCCGCGCGGTGGCCGGGTGGTGTGCGAAACGGCGGGCTGAATGGCTGAATCCAGCTCCATCAGGGCCTTCACCAGGCTGGATTTGCCCGCACCACTGGGGGCGGCTACAACAAACAGGTTTCCGGGGTAGTCCATGTTCAGTGGGCGTTGGTTGCTATTGATTTGCTAGTAATTCGGTATCGGGTGATTGTCGCTCAGGCTCACTCGATGTTCTGGACCTGTTCGCGGATCTGCTCGATCAGCACTTTCATGTCCACAGAAACGCGGGTCAGCTCCAGGGACGCGGACTTGGAACCCAGGGTGTTGGCTTCGCGGTGCAGTTCCTGGATCAGGAAGTCCAGCCGCTTGCCGAGTTCGCCACCGCTGGCGAGCAGCCGGTCGATTTCGTCCAGGTGGGACGACAGGCGGGTGATTTCCTCGGCCACGTCAATCCGGATGGCAAAGGCTGTGGCTTCGGTCAGGGCCCTGTCCTGGGCGATTTCCGGCAGCGTGCTGCTGTCGGATAAAGCCATGGCTTCCTTCCAGCGTTCCAGAAAACGCGCTTTTTGCTGCTCCACCAGTTTGGGAACCATGGGCACCGCAGCCGCCGCCAGCGCGCGCAGCTGCGCCGTCCGGTCGAGCAGCATGGCCGCCAGGCGCGCACCCTCACGCTCCCGGGCGGACATCAGGTCTTTCAGGGCCTTTTTGGCCAGCTTGAGCAGTTCGTCACTGAAATCATGCGGCTTTTTGTCCTCGTTGGTGGCGATTCTGAGGATGTCGGCCACGCTGAGGGGCGCGGCCTGTGGCAGCCACGACTTGATGTTGTCTTCCAGCGAGCCCAGGCGCTGCAGCGTCACCGACGAGGGGGCGCGCAGGCTGCTGGCGGAGGTGCTTTCAAGCGAGACCCGCAGTTCCACCTTGCCGCGTTTGAGCTTGGCGGTGAGCAATTCACGCAGGGCTGGCTCCGCCTGACGCAATTCATCGGGCAGGCGGAAAGCCAGGTCGAGAAAGCGGCTGTTCACCGAACGTATTTCGACGCCCAGCCGGGAACTGGCCTCCGGGCCGGAATCAGTTTCGGGGCCGGATTGCGCCGCGCTGGATTGCACGGTCGCATAACCCGTCATGCTGTAAACTGACATGTACTAATACGCTTTACTAGAGAGAGAACAAGACTTGGGTGACGTCGTCACCATGGCTCATCCCAAATTATGTCAAAGGTCAAGCCCGCATCATTGCCACCCGACACCGTGATTGGTGGCTACCGTGTTGTGCGCAAGCTTTCGGCCGGCGGGTTTGGTGTAGTTTACTTGGCTGTTGACAACGAGGGCCAGCAGGTTGCCATCAAGGAGTATCTGCCGTCTTCGCTGGCCAGCCGTTCTCCCGGGGAATTGCTGCCCCAGGTTCAGCCGGACAAGCTCTCGCTGTACCGCCTGGGCCTCAAGAGTTTTTTTGAAGAAGGCCGGGCGCTCGCCCAGATTGCGCACGGCTCGGTGGTGAGCGTGCTGAATTTCTTCCGGGAAAACGAGACCGTCTACATGGTCATGAATTACCTGGAGGGTGGCACCCTGCAGGACTTCATCATCACCGCCCGCGAACTGAAAAAGCAGAAGGTGTTCCGCGAGTCGACCATCCGGTCGTTGTTTGACGAGATCCTGCGCGGGCTGCGCATCGTGCACCAGCACAAGATGCTGCACCTCGACATCAAGCCGGCCAACATCTTTATCACCGACGACAACCGGGCCGTGATGATCGACTTCGGCGCGGCCCGTGAGGTGCTGAGCAAAGAGGGCAACTTCATCCGCCCCATGTACACCCCCGGTTTTGCCGCGCCAGAGATGTACCGGCGCGACTCGTCCATGGGCCCCTGGACCGATATTTATGCCATTGGCGCCTGCATTTACGCCTCCATGCAGGGCTACCCGCCCAATGACGCCCCCCAGCGCCTCGAGAAAGACCGCCTGTCCCTGGCGCTGTCCCGGCTGCGGGGCGTTTACTCCGACAACCTGATTGAAGTCGTCGAGTGGTGCATGTCGCTGGACCCGTTGTCCCGGCCGCAGTCGGTGTTTGCCTTGCAAAAGGAGTTGAGCCGGGAAGGTGAGCGTCGTTACACCAAACTCACCGTCAGCGAGAAGGTCCGCCTTCAGTTTGACAACATCGTGTCCGATACCAAAAAAACCGCGCGTAAGGCCACTGGCTTTGCGACCAAATTCAAATGAAATTCTCCGTGTTTCAGGTCAGCCGCAAGGGTGGGCGCGAGAAAAACGAAGACCGCATGGGCTATTGCTACACGCGCGAATCGGGCTTGTTCGTCCTGGCCGACGGCATGGGCGGCCACCCCGACGGCGAGGTGGCGGCCCAACTGGCCCTGCAGACCATTTCCGCGTTGTATCAGCAGGAAGCACGTCCCACGATCCCGGATACCACCGAGTTCCTGTCGACCGCCCTGATGGCGGCCCATCACCAGATCATTCGCTATGCCAGCGAAAAAGGCATGCTCGACACGCCCCGCACCACCCTGGTGGCCGCCATTTTGCAGGGCGACGGGGCGACGTGGGTGCATTGCGGCGACTCCCGCCTGTACGTTGTGCGCGATGGCGAGCTGCTGACGCGCACCCGTGATCACTCCTACCTGGAACAGCAGAGCGCCGGGGTGATCCGATTTGAGCGCATCAATCGCAACATACTCTTTACCTGCCTGGGCTCGCCCAGCAAGCCCGTCTTTGACATCGCCGGCCCCGTCACGCTGCAGCAGGGCGACAAGCTGCTGCTGTGTTCCGACGGCCTGTGGGGCAGCCTGAGCGATGACGAAATCGTCCGCCAGCTGTCTGCCAAAGGCGTGTCCGATGCGGTGCCCGATCTGGTGGAAAGCGCCTTGCGTGCCGGTGGAGAACAGAGCGACAACGTGACCGTTCTGGCCATGGAGTGGGAAACACCCGATGCTTTTGAGTCCACCCGGGGCGTGTCTACCGACAGCATCATGGACGGGGTGTTTGCCTCCACCATTCAGGCCGGCCTGATGGACACCGTGGTGGACGACCTTGACGAGGCCACGATCGAGAAATCAATCGCAGAAATCAACGAAGCGATCCGCCGCTCGGCTGCCAAAAAAGTCTGACATTCAGGCGCGAAGGCCCGCGTGCCCTTGAGCAGCCTTGAGCGGTCCACCGCGCTCTTTTCCATTTTTTATCGTTTTATTCCATTCACCCGGCGTTTCCGCCAGAAAGCCACCCATCATGAGTCAGTTTGTCAGAGACGGCGCGCGTGCTGCCGACGCCCTGCGCCCCGTGCGCATTACCCGCCACTACACCGCGTATGCGGAAGGGTCCGTGCTGATTGAGTTCGGCGGCACCAAGGTGCTGTGCACCGCATCCGTCGAGGAGAAAGTGCCGGGCCACAAAAAAGGCAGCGGCGAGGGCTGGGTGACCGCTGAATACGGCATGCTGCCGCGCGCCACGCATACCCGCAGCGACCGCGAAGCCGCCCGCGGCAAGCAGAGCGGCCGCACCCAGGAAATCCAGCGCCTGATCGGCCGCTCCATGCGCTCCGTGTTTGACCTGAAAAAGCTGGGCGAACGCACCATTTACCTCGATTGCGACGTGATCCAGGCCGACGGTGGCACCCGCACGGCCAGCATCACCGGTGCCTTTGTGGCTGTGCAGGATGCGGTCAACCAGTTGCTGGCCCTCGGCAAGCTCCAGGAAACCCCGATCCTCGACCACGTGGCGGCCATCTCGGTGGGCATTGTGCAGGGCACGCCCCTGCTCGACCTGGAATACACCGAAGACTCGGCCTGCGACACTGACATGAACGTCGTCATGACCGGCGCGGGCAACTACGTCGAGGTGCAGGGCACGGCGGAAGGCGCCGCTTTTTCGCGCAAGGAAATGGATGCGCTGCTGGTGCTGGCTGAAAAAGGCATCGCCGAGCTGGTCGACCTGCAGAAAAAATCGCTATTAAATTAATAGCTTATTGACCCCGTAAAATAAGGGCTGAAGTTACTTTTCATGATGAAAATCGTTCTTGCGTCCAACAACACCGGCAAGCTCGCCGAGCTGCAGGCCATGCTCGCGCCGCTCGGCGTGGAACTGCTGTGCCAGGCTGACCTGAACATCCCCGAGGCCGAGGAGCCGTTCCGCACCTTTGTGGAAAATGCGCTCGCCAAAGCCCGCCACGCGTCCAGGCTGAGCGGCCTGCCGGCGCTGGCAGACGACGCCGGCCTGTGCGTGGACGCCTTTGGCGGCCTGCCGGGCGTGGACACCGCGTTTTACGCCACGCAGTTTGGCTATGCCAAGGGCGATGACAACAACGTCAAGGCCTTGCTGGAGCAGATGGCCAACATCACTAACCGCCGTGCAGCGCTGGTGAGCACCCTGGTGGCGGTGCGATCCGAGATGGACCCCGAGCCCCTGATTGCCTGCGGGCGGGTGGCGGGCCTCATTGCCCACGAGCCGGTGGGCAGCAACGGCTTCGGCTTTGACCCCGTCATGTTCATCCCGGAATTTGGCCAGACCTTTGCGCAGTTGCCGGTGGAAGTGAAAAACGCCAACAGCCACCGCGGCCGGGCCACGCGCCAGATGATGGATTTGATGCGCGAGCGCTGGTGGATATGAACCACCCCCGTTGGATCCCCCCCTGCGTGTGGGTCGCCTCCCCCTCAAGGGGGCGACGCCAGTGGCCTGGCAAAGCCAGTTCCACGGCGTCTGCTGGCCAAGCCACGCTGGTTGCCGACATCGCGAACCGTGGGGATTGATCGCGTGAAAGACATCCAGCACTACATGCGCAGCGGTACGCTGCAGCTGGCCGCCTTGCCGCCGCTGTCGCTGTATGTGCATTTGCCGTGGTGCCTCAAGAAGTGCCCCTACTGCGATTTCAATTCACATGAAGTCAGCGGCGAAATGCCCGAGCAGCGTTATCTGGACGCGCTCATGGCCGACCTGGAGGCCGCCCTGCCGCTGGTCTGGGGCCGTACCGTGCACAGCGTTTTTATCGGCGGCGGCACGCCCAGCCTGTTCTCGCCGCAGGCGATTGACCGCCTGCTTGCCGATATCCGCGCCCGGCTCAGGCTGGCGGCCGATTGCGAGATCACGCTCGAAGCCAACCCCGGTACGTTTGAAAAAGACCGATTCAAGGCCTTTCGCAGCGCCGGGGTAACGCGCCTTTCGGTTGGCGTGCAGAGTTTTGACGACCGCCACCTCAAGGCTCTGGGGCGTGTGCACGACCGCGCCCAGGCGATTGCCGCGGTCGAGGAGGCGGCGCAGGCCTTTGACACCTTCAACCTCGACATCATGTATGCCTTGCCGGGCCAGACGCTGGAAAACCTCGCGCAGGACATGCGGCAGGCGCTGGCGCTGCAGCCACCGCATATTTCGATTTACCACCTGACGATTGAGCCGAACACCTACTTCGCCAAATTTCCGCCCGCCATTCCGGAAGAAGACACGGCCTATGCCATGCTCGACCAGATCACCGAGATGACCGAAGGCGCCGGGCTGCAACGCTATGAGGTGTCGGCCTATGCCAGGCCGGGCCACCAATGTTTTCACAACCTCAACTACTGGCAGTTCGGCGACTACCTTGGCATCGGTGCGGGGGCGCACAGCAAGCTCAGCTTCGCGCACCGGGTGGTTCGCCAGGTCCGCTACCGTGAGCCCAAGCTCTACATGGAAAAAGCCCTGGCCGGGGACGCCGTGACGCAGGAGGCCGAAGTCAGCCGCGCAGAGTTGCCTTTTGAGTTCATGCTCAATGCCCTGCGCCTGAGGGACGGCTTCAAGCTCCAGGACTTTTCCGACAAGACGGGGCTGCCGGTCACCGCCATCCAGCAAGGTCTGGAAGAGGGCGAGCGCAAGGGCCTGCTGGAGCGCGACCTTGTCCGCGTGAAGCCGACCGAGCGCGGGTTTGATTTTTTGAACGACTTGCAGTCACTGTTTTTGACGCAGTAAGCCAGCAAGTCAGTTAGCCAGTTAGCAGCAGCCCGATCTTATGGAAATCACCAACATCATTCTTCTGCTTGTCACCTGCGCCATCAGCTTCGGGCTGGGTCGGACCATCATGCACCTGCGCGGCAAGAAGCGCCAGAAACAGGCTGAAGAGCAAAAGGCGCGGGCCTTGCGCAACCGGCTCGATGAACCGGAATCAAAAAACAGGAGCAAACGAAAACGGCAGCTGCAGCAGATGGGTAAAGGCGCCAGAAAACCTTAGCGGCCTGCGGCAAGCAGAAACTCCGGTTGACCGAACTGGTGGACCGCTCAGCCGCAGTTGACGCGAATCACGCGGCCAGCCTGGTCCACCGCAAGGTTCAGCCGCTCCGCATTGAATTCCATCGTCACGACCTCGTTGGGCCGCAACACCCGCACCGTCCTTGCGCCCGACCGGATGCGCGCTTCCTCGGCCAGCGCCGCGTCCGCCGTGCGGCCCGCCGCAAACTGGGCGGGCGCCGCATTGCAGCGTCGGGACACAGCCGTGGGTGGCGGCTCCGGCGAACCCGCCGCCCGCGGTGCCTCCGCGCAGGCAGCCAGGAGCACCGGCAAGAGCAGGGCAGGCACGGCCGGGTTGACGCGTTTAATACGCACGATTGGATTCTTTCCGGGTTTGAGACACAGGTTCGTCCACGGCGGCCACCGCCACGCAGGCTGCCTTGATCACCCGCTCGCTCGGGTTCCCGGGCAAGGACTCAAACCGTACCGGACGCGCGAAGGGCTTGAACAGCTGCACTCCCAGCGGCGCACCAGAAAAAGCCGGCTGCTTGTAGGCCCGGGACTCCGTGTAATAGGCCGACTTCGTGCGGCAGTCCACCACAATGGGCGCCTCAAAAGACCGGAAGGCCACGCCATCGTCGGTGAGTTTGTTGACCGCATGGTTGACCCGCACCATCAGTGACTTCAGGCCATCCCCCACCTCGACAACCGCCGGGTCGACCTGGACATAGTCCGAATTGGGGTTATCCGCATCACCGGTAATCGTCAGCCAGTTGGCAGCATGCGCGGCGGCGACGAACGCAAAAAACATGAAAAACATGGGCAGGACAAGACGTTTCATGGTCTGTATCTCCATCGGGAAGGGGAAGAGATGGCAGAAAACGCAACCGTGTCAGGGAAGGTTTTCGTTGAGTGGGGGGCACGGCACCAGCCGGGAGCCGGCCGGCCGTGTTGTATTCGGCTTATTGTGAGCCCTGAAAGGCTCTTTTTCCGCTTGGCGCTGAGGGCTGTGGTGATCAGTTGTAACAGCTTTTGGGGTGATCACAGCAGACTCAAAGGGCCTTGAGCGCAACCCTCAAACGCTTGTTCCCCGAAACGGAGTCAACCAACATGTAGAACAAGGAAACCAGGAAGGACGCACCCGGTATGAGCGCGAGCGGGCAAATAGTCATCAAGGGAGCGGCCACAGAACTCGCCCGCTGTCGAACCTGTTCAGGGGCGGAGTCCCTTAGGACTTCGCTTTCTTCGAAGGCTTCGGCTTGCCGGAACTGTTGAGGGCGACCGCTTGGCGAACGAGCGCCTTGAAGGCGGACGCATCAACTTCTTCTCCTTCGTGGATGTCGATCGCGCGGCGTACGTTTCCGTCGAGACTCGAGTTGAAGAGCCGGGCCGGATCCTCCAGAGATGCGCCCTTGGCGAAGGTGAGCTTCACTTTATCCTTGTAGGATTCGCCAGTGCAGATGATGCCGTCGTGCGACCAAACCGGAGTGCCCATCCACTTCCACTCCTCGACGACGTCCGGGTCTGCTTCCTTGATGAGCTTGCGCATTATGCCGAGGGTTTCCCCGCGCCAGTCCCCGAGTTCGGCGATTCTTTTCGAGATGAGCTTCGATGCCGGTTGATCTTGGCTCGCGTCTGACTTTTTCATGTTCTTATCCTGGAAGTTCCAGATAGATTTCATTTTGCAAGACCGTCGACTGGAGTGCATTGCGGGGCCGAAAATTGGAAAAAATAATGAGGCAAGGGCTAGCGGTAACCCGGCCTGGTTGGATCCTTGGTGTCAGTCGGTGCGCTTGGTATCACGTCGGCTGCGGGCACCAGGCCTGCGCTGTGAAAACCCCTGGCTGCTCCGGTGACCACTGAACCTTCCCACAAGACCCCGTCCCGGTGTGAGGGGCACTTGCGGGGATTTTTCAAGAACCGATGGGCTGACAAGGTCGCCACCGGCCACGATGCAGTTGTTATCCAGCGCCTGAAGCGCTCCGCAACGAAACAGCAGTCGCGCATCAACTCATGCTGTCGTATCGGCGTCGATGGACGAGATGACAGGTGAAAAGAAAAAGGGCCCGAAGGCCCTGTTCATGCGGTTATTGGCGGAAGCTGTGAGATTCGAACTCACGGAGGACTCGCATCCTCGGCAGTTTTCAAGACTGCTGCATTCAACCGCTCTGCCAAGCTTCCGGACTGATGATTTTAACCCAGGCTTGGGATGGGCTCGAACATGCCCAAAAGACTGGGCTGGGGTCTCTGCCGTCAGCCGGCCTGCAGCATGCCTTTGGTTTCGATGAACGCGATCACCTCGGCCAGGCCGGTATTGGTCTTGAGGTTGGTCATCACGAAGGGTTTCAGGCCCTTGGGCGTGGTGCGCATGCGGATGGTGTCGGCTTCCATCACGCCCAGGTCGGCGCCTACGTAGGGGGCGAGGTCGGTTTTGTTGATGATGAATAAATCGCTTTTGGTGATGCCGGGGCCGCCTTTGCGCGGGATTTTTTCGCCGGCGGCGACGTCGATCACGTAGATGGTCAGGTCGCTCAGCTCCGGACTGAAGGTGGCGGCCAGGTTGTCTCCGCCGGACTCGACGAACACGACGTCGGCATCGGGGAAGTCCACCAGCATGCGGTCAATGGCTTCCAGGTTGATGGACGCGTCTTCGCGTATGGCCGTGTGCGGGCAGCCGCCCGTTTCCACGCCCATGATGCGCTCGGCGGCGAGCGCGCCGCTCACGGTCAGCAGGCGCTGGTCTTCCTTGGTGTAGATGTCGTTGGTGATGGCCACCAGGTCGTACTTGTTCTTCATGGCCTTGCACAGCATCTCCAGCAGGGTGGTTTTGCCGGAGCCGACAGGCCCGCCTATGCCGACGCGCAGGGGCGGCAGTTTTTTGGTGCGGTTGGCGATGTGGTGCAAGCTCATGGGTCTACTCTGGTTGGATACGTTGGCGTTCAGGACGTTCAGGTACAGGACGTTCAGGAGCGGAACAGCCGCGAATACTGGGTTTCGTGCTGGGAAGAAAGAATTGCAAGCATGGGCGAAAACGCCTGACGTTCGCCATCAGGCCGCAGGATCGCGGCCTCGACCGCTGCGGGGATGTCACTGGCCAGGCGCGCGAGCATGCGCTGGCCCGCGCTCTGGCCCAGGGGCACGGACTTGAGCGCGGCCTGCATCATGTTCTCGGCCCAGCCAAAGGCATAAGCCAGCAGGCAGTCGCGCACGCCCGCGGCCGTTTGCGACGCGGCCAGCGCGAACGCGACGGGGTAGGTCGGCTGCATTTGCGCGCAGGCTGCTATGTGCTGCGCATTGGCACCGTCATGGTTGCGCAGCCAGTCGAGCAGTGACCTGCCCATCTGTTCGGCTTGGGCCCGCATTTCGCTGGTCTCGCGTGTCTGCAGCACCCAGTCATTGAGTTCACGAATGCGTTGCACATCGCCGGCACGCCAGGCCGGAATGGCCTGCGCGATGACGGCGAGGTCGCCGCGTGCGAGACTCAGGTGCAACTGGTCCCGGAGCCAATCGCCGGCCAGGGTTTCGGTTGTGACGCCGGCTCGCTCCACCGCTGTTTCCAGGCCTTCGGAGTAGGAGAAGCCGCCGACCGGCAGGGCCGGCGATGCCAGCCAGATCAGCTGCAGCAGGCTGGCTGCCGGCAGTTGCGCTGCGGGGGAGGCTGGCATGTCCACGGGGTTTAAAGGGATCAGAGGGTTTAGGGGGTTTAGAGCTCGTCGGGCCGGCGTTTGTGGATATGTATCGTGGCCGGCTTGACCTCATGCGCATGATCGTGGCCGTGGTTGCAGTCGGGCCCGTGCACATGGGCTGCGGGCGTTGCCGCTGCGGCCGATGTGCCCTTTGTCGCCGGCGCGTGGGCATGACCATGCGCGCCGTGGTCATAGGCGCTATGGTCGGGGCCGCCATGATCATGACCATGGCCATGCCCACCGGCGCTGTAAGCCCCGCCCTCCGGCTCAAATGCTTCCTCGACTTCGTTGACGATCAAATGCATGGCGCGCAGCATGTCGGCGAGCACATGGTCGGGCTCGATCTTGAGGTGATCGGCTTTGAGTTCGATGGGAACATGGCGGTTGCCGAGGTGGTAGGCCGCGCGGGTCAGGTCAAACGGCGAACCGTGCGCGCTGCACGCCGTGATGCGCAGCACCGGCTGCGGCGAGGCAATGACCTTGACCATCGAACCATCTTCGGCGACCAGCACATCGCCGCCGCGCACCAGGGTGCCGCGCGGCAAAAATACGCCGAGCGTGCGGCCCAGCGAATCGGTCGCATCGAAGCGGCTTTTCTGGCGCACGTCCCAGTCGAGCTCAATGGTCGATGCGCGTTTGACGAGAACGGGCGCGAGGCCCGCGCCCTGTGGAATGACTTTGGAAACCTGGATCACGTTGAACCTTAAAAAAACAAGTATGCCAGCGCGGCAAGCCCTGCGTAAACAAGGGTTGGACGCAGCCCGCCACACCATGGGCTGGTTGTGGCGGCCGAGAACCGTTCTTCAGCGTTGTTTAGAACAGGAAGTAACGCTGCGTCATCGGCAGGCTGCTGGCCGGCTCACAGGTCAGCAGCTGGCCATCGGCACGCACCAGGTAGGTCTGGGCATCCACTTCCATCTTGGGCGCATAGTCGTTGTGGACCATGTGCTGCTTGCGCACCCCGCGGATGTTCTTGACGGCGCTGAGCGTCTTGGCCAGCCCGAAACGCTCCTGGATGCCCGCATTCAGCCCGGCCTGCGAGACAAAGGTGAGGGAACCCCTGGCAATGGCGCCGCCAAAACCGCCAAACATGGGGCGGTAATGCACGGGCTGCGGTGTGGGGATCGACGCATTCGGGTCACCCATCGCCGCCATGGCGATGAAGCCGCCCTTGAGGATGATGGACGGCTTGATGCCGAAAAACGCCGGCTTCCACACCACCAGGTCGGCCCACTTGCCCGCCTCAACCGAGCCTACCTCATGCGAGATGCCGTGCGCGATGGCCGGGTTGATGGTGTATTTGCTGATGTAGCGCTTGGCGCGGAAGTTGTCGTGCCGGTCGCTGTCGCCGGGCAGTTTGCCGCGCTGCTGCTTCATCTTGTGCGCGGTTTGCCAGGTGCGGATGATGACCTCGCCGACCCGGCCCATGGCCTGGCTGTCGGAGCTGAACATGCTGATCGCGCCCAGGTCGTGCAGGATGTCTTCCGCCGCGATGGTCTCCTTGCGGATGCGGCTTTCGGCAAAGGCCAGGTCTTCGGCAATGCCCGCGTCGAGGTGGTGGCACACCATCAGCATGTCGACATGCTCGTCCAGTGTGTTGACCGTGTAGGGCATGGTCGGGTTGGTGGAAGACGGCAAAAAGTTCTGCTCGCCCACCACCCGCAAAATATCGGGTGCATGGCCGCCGCCGGCGCCTTCGGTGTGAAAGGCGCAGAGCGTGCGGCCCTTGGTGGCGGCAATGGTGTTTTCGACAAAGCCCGATTCATTGAGCGTGTCGCTGTGAATCGCCACCTGCGTGTCGGTTTCTTCTGCCACATCCAGGCAGTTGCTGATGGCGGCCGGCGTGGTGCCCCAGTCTTCATGCAGCTTCAGGCCAATCACGCCGGCGTTGATCTGCTCGTGCAGCGCGGCGGGCAGGCTGGCGTTGCCCTTGCCCAGAAAACCCAGGTTCATCGGGAAGGCGTCTGCCGCCTGCAGCATGCGCTCGATGTTCCAGGGGCCTGGCGTGCAGGTGGTGGCAAAGGTGCCGGTGGCCGGGCCGGTGCCGCCGCCCATCATGGTCGTCACGCCCGAGGTGAGGGCTTCTTCAATTTGCTGCGGGCAAATGAAGTGGATGTGCGAGTCGATGCCGCCGGCGGTGACGATCATGCCTTCGCAGCTGATGATTTCGGTGCCGGGGCCGATGATCATGTCCACGCCGGGTTGGGTGTCGGGGTTGCCGGCCTTGCCAATGGCGGCGATGCGGCCGCCTTTGAGGCCGATGTCGGCCTTGACGATGCCCCAGTGGTCGATGATGAGGGCGTTGGTCATCACCGTGTCCATCGCCCCCTCGGCGCGGGTTTTTTGCGACTGCGCCATGCCGTCGCGAATGGTCTTGCCGCCGCCGAATTTCACTTCTTCGCCGTAGCTGCCGGCGCGCAGCGTGTAGTCGGCCTCTACTTCGACCACCAGGTCGGTGTCGGCCAGCCGCAGGCGGTCACCCGCGGTGGGGCCAAACATTTCCGCATAGGCGCGTCTGCCAATGGTTGCCATTACGTCGTTCCCTTGTGACTCTGCCCGTAGGCGTCCAGGCCGCCTTGCACCAGGCCGCGAAAGCCAAACACCTTGCGCTCGCCCGCATAGTCCACCAGTTCCACCGTGCGCTGCTGGCCCGGCTCAAACCGCACGGCCGTGCCGGAGGCAATGTTCAGCCGCATGCCGTGCGCCGCCTCGCGGTCAAAGCCCAGCGCAGCATTGGTTTCGGCAAAGTGGTAGTGCGAGCCGACCTGGATGGGCCGGTCTGCGGTGTTTTGCACGACCAGTGTCAGCGTGCGCCGCCCCGCATTGAGGACGTGGTCGGGGCCGTCGGTAAACAGTTCGCCGGGTGTCATGGCTGCCTTAATGTTGTTGTGCCTTGTTGTGCCTTGTTGTGCTTATTTGCCGCCACGGGACATCCAGATGGCCAGTGCCGCCAGCGCGGCCACCGCCAGAAACCCCCAGGTGTCGGTGGCGTGCCAGTGGGTGGTGCCCATGGTGGCGTCCAGGCCATGCCCTTCATGAGCCAAAGCGGCGCCAGCCCACATGATCATTGGGGAAACGGCTATTTTTTTGAGAGCGTTTGGGGTTTTCATGATGGGCAATCGAAGGTAGGTGCAGGGGCGCGTGATTGAAGGTGAAAAGGGTGCGGCCTGCTCAAACAATGGGCTGGTGCACGGTCACGAGCTTGGTGCCGTCGGGGAAGGTGGCTTCCACCTGGATGTCGGGAATCATCTCGGCGATGCCGTCCATCACATCGGCCCGGCCAAGGATAGTGCGGCCTTCGCTCATGAGCTGGGCCACGGTCTTGCCGTCGCGCGCGCCTTCCATCACGGCCGCGCTGATCAGCGCGACGGCTTCCGGGTAGTTGAGCTTGAGGCCGCGGGCGCGGCGCCTCTCGGCCAGCAGGGCCGCAGTAAAAATGAGCAGCTTGTCTTTTTCTCGGGGGGTCAATTCCATGGGGCTCTCTCGGGGCTGGCTGCCTGCTTGTTGAGGTGGATCGGGGTGCAAGAATGGTGCCACAAACATCGTGCCACAGGGGGCGGGCAGACCGGGGGGCGCTTGGGGCCCCGCAGCGCCATGGCACAGAACCTGCACTGAATACAGGTCTCCACTTCGCCGCCACCCCCCATGGACGCCCCGGTCATGCCTTCGCCGCTGCCAGCCCGACCCGATGCGCCCCCCGCGCCGCCGGACGCGCGCGCCAGGCCCGAGGTGGCGGTGCAGCGCATCATCAAGGTCAGGCGCGATTACAACAGCTGGGTCGCCAGCGAGACCATGGAGGACTATGCGCTGCGCTTTACCCCCCAGCGCTTTCGCAAGTGGTCGGAGTTCCGGGTCGCCAACACGGCGTTTGGCGCGGCTTCCTTCCTGATTCTGGAGGCCGTGGGCGCCACCCTGCTGGTGAAATACGGCTTCACCAATGCCTTCTGGGCGATTGTGGCCACCGGGCTGATTATTTTTCTGGCGGGGCTGCCCATCAGTATTTACGCCGCCCGCTACGGCGTTGACATGGATTTGCTGACCCGCGGCGCGGGTTTTGGCTATATCGGCTCCACGCTCACGTCACTGATCTATGCGTCATTCACCTTCATTTTCTTCGCGCTCGAGGCGGCCGTCATGGCCTACGCGCTGGATCTGGCCCTGGGTATTCCGCCGAGCTGGGGCTATCTGATCTGTGCGCTGGTGGTGATTCCGCTGGTCACCCACGGGGTGTCGGCCATCAGCCGCCTGCAGGTCTGGACGCAACCCTTGTGGATCGTGATGCTGGTGGTGCCCTTCATCTACGTGTTTTTGCGCGATCCTGGTGCTTTTTCGGGGGTGTTGCACTACGGCGGTGAGCGAGGGGGCGATGGCGAGTTCAATTTGCACTTGTTTGGTGCCGCCTTGACGGTGGGCATTGCGCTGATCACGCAAATGGGCGAGCAGGCGGACTACCTGCGCTTCATGCCGGTGCAGACCAAGGCCAATCGCTGGCGCTGGTGGGCTGGGGTGCTTGTCGGCGGGCCCGGCTGGGTTTTTCTGGGGGTGATCAAGATGCTGGGCGGCGCCCTGCTGGCCTACCTGGCCATTACCAACATGGTGCCACCCGACCGGGCGGTCGACCCCAACCAGATGTACCTGGCGGCGTATGAATATGTGTTTCCCGATTACGGCCTGGCGGTGGCGGCCACGGCCTTGTTTGTGGTGATTTCGCAGCTCAAGATCAACGTCACCAACGCCTATGCCGGCTCGCTGGCCTGGTCCAACTTCTTCTCGCGACTGACACACAGCCACCCCGGCCGCGTGGTGTGGGTGGTGTTCAACACGCTGATCGCCTTCATGCTGATGGAGATGAATGTGTTCCAGGCGCTGGGCGACGTGCTGGGCCTGTATTCCAACATTGCCATCGCCTGGGTGATGGCCGTGGTGGCCGACCTGGTGATCAACAAGCCGCTGGGCCTGTCGCCGCGGGGCATTGAATTCAAGCGTGCACACCTCTACGACATCAACCCGGTGGGCGTGGGCGCCATGGCCCTGGCTTCCCTGCTGTCCGTGGCGGCTTACCTCGGGCTGTATGGCGAACTGGCGCGGGCTTTTTCGGCGGTGATCGCCATGGGGACCGCCTTTGTTGCGGCGCCGCTGATTGCCTGGGCGACCAAGGGCCGCTATTACATTGCCCGCAGTTCGGGCGTGTCGGAGGCCGACGCGTCGTACCAGCGCTACGCCACGCAGCAGTGCGTGATCTGCGAGCGCGCCTATGAAGGCCCCGACATGGCGCATTGCCCGGCCTACCAGGGCCCGATCTGCTCGCTGTGCTGCACCCTGGACGCACGCTGCGGCGATTTGTGCAAGCCGCAGGCGAGCCTGTCGGCGCAGTGGTCGGCCGCCTTGCGCTGGCTGCTGCCGCGCCGCATCTGGCCCTATCTTGACACCGGGCTGGGCCACTTCCTGCTGCTGATGCTGATCGTCGTGCCCTTGCTGGCCAGCGTGTTCGGTCTGCTCTACCACCAGGAGATGGGCGCGCTGGGTGACCTGATGCTGTCCGGGTCGGCCTTGCGCTCGGGCTTTTTAAAGGCCTACATGGCGCTGCTGGTCATTGCCGGGCTGGTCGCCTGGTGGCTGGTGCTGGCGCACAAGAGCCGGCAGGTCGCGCAGGAAGAGTCCAACCGGCAGACGCATTTGCTGATGCGCGAGATCGAGCTGCACCGCCAGACCGACGAAGCCCTGCAACTGGCCAAGCTGCATGCCGAGCACGCCAGGCACGCGGCCGACCAGGCCAACCAGGCCAAGAGCCGCTACATCAGCGCCATCAGCCATGAGCTGCGTACGCCGCTCAACAGCATTCTGGGCTATGCCCAGCTGATGGGCGAAGACGCCGCCATACCACCGCACCGCAAGCAGGCGGTCAATGTGATCCGGCGCGGCGGCGAGCATCTGCTGTCGCTGATTGAAGGCACGCTGGACATTGCCCGCATCGAGGCGGGCAAGCTCACGCTCACGGTCAAGCCCATGCAGTTTGCCGATTGCGTGCATGAGATGGCAGGGATGTTTGAGCTGCAGGCTGCCGCCAAGGGTTTGGGTTTTCGTTTCGAGGCCACCGGCAACCTGCCCGAGCTGGTGCGTGCCGATGAGAAGCGGGTGCGCCAGATCCTCATCAACCTGCTGGGCAATGCCATCAAGTTCACGGCCCACGGCCAGGTGATCTTCAGGTTGCGCTATGCGCGCGAGATGGCCTATATCGACATTGAAGACACCGGCCCGGGCATGAGCAAAGCGGAGCTGGCGCAGATTTTTGAGCCCTTCGCGCGCGGCGCCACGGCCGGCCACAGTGCGGAAGGCACGCCCGGCGCCGGCCTGGGCCTGACCATCGCCAAAATGCTGACCGACTTGATGGGCGGCGAGATGACGGTGCTCAGCACGCCGGGTGAGGGGTCGGTGTTTCGCGTCCGGCTGTTTCTGCCCGAAGTGCATGTGGCTGCCGGCGCCGGCAAAAGCATGCCCGCCGCGCCGGCCAGGCGCCAGCCGCGCGGCTACGAGGGCGTGCGCCGCAAGCTGCTGGTGGTGGACAACGAGGAGCCCGACCGCGAGCTGCTGGTGCAGCTGCTCGAACCCATGGGCTTTGACCTGCGCACCGCGGCCAGCGGCCATGATTGCCTGGACCTGCTGGCCGCCGGTTACCAGCCGGATGTTATTTTCATGGACCTCGCCATGCCGGGCATCGACGGCTGGGAAACCCTGCGCCGCGTGCGCAGTGCCGGGCACACCGGCACCCACCTGGCGATCGTGTCGGCCAATGCGTTCGACAAGGGGCTGGACAACGATGTTGGCATCCCTCCGGAGGATTTCATTTTGAAGCCGGTGCGCCATACCGAGCTGATCGACTGGCTGGAGCGGCGGCTCGGCTTGCGCTGGCACCATGAAGCGCAGGCGGATGCGGGCCAGGTGCCGGTTCCGGCGGCGCAGCCACCGCGCGTGCTGCCCGACGCGCCGCAGCTGGCAGCCTTGCTCGAAGTGGTCACGCTCGGGTTTTACCGCGGCATCATGAACAAGCTGGCGGAGATTGAAACGCAGCAACCCGCTACCGCCGCTTTCGTCGAAGACATGCGGGCGCTGGCGCGGCAGTTCCAGTTCGAAGCCATGGGCCGGCAACTCACCAACCAGGAGGCCGCCCATGAGCAGCGTGCCTGATTCCACCCGCGCCCTGGACCGCAAGCTGGACCACACCCTGGACCGTGCCAACAGCGATGTGGTGCTGATCGTGGACGACGTGCCCGACAACCTCTCGGTGCTGCACGATGCGCTCGATGAGTCGGGTTACACCGTGCTGGTCGCCACCAGTGGCGAAGCCGCCCTGAACCGGGCCCGTCAGGCCGTGCCGGACATCGTGCTGCTCGACGCCATGATGCCCGGCATGGACGGCTTCGAGGTGGCCAAGCGCCTGAAAGCCATGGCCGAGACCGCGCACATTCCCATCATCTTCATGACCGGGCTGACGGAAACCGAGCACCTGGTCGCCGCCCTGGAGGCGGGCGGTGTTGATTACGTGACCAAGCCGATCAAGCCCAAGGAGGTCATGGCGCGCATGGGCGTGCACCTGCAGGGCGCTCGCCGTGCCCGGCAGGAGGCCCGGCAGGCGGGCCAGGCGCGCAATGCGCTGGATGCGTTTGGCTATGCCAGCATCACGGTGCGCATGGGCGGGCGGGGAGACGGCAGGCTGATCTGGCAAACCCCGCTGGCGCGTGACCTGCTGATGCGCTACTACGGCACCTCGGCACCCCAGACCCCCGAACCGGTATTGACCTGGCTGCGTCGCCACCAGGCCGAGACAGGGGGCGGGCGCGAGCTTGAACCGCCGCGCCTGGCCGTGGAACAGGGGCCGCGCCGGCTGACATTCCATCTGCACCGGCACACCGGCGATGCCGGGGGCGGCGGCGACGGCACGGGTGACTGGCTGATCGTGATGCGCGAAATCTCCGACGATGCGGTGGTCGAGGCCATGAGCCTGAGCTTCAAGCTCACGGCCCGCGAAGCCGAAGTGCTCTACTGGGTAATCAAGGGCAAGATCAACCGCGACATCGCCGGCATCCTGGGGGCCAGTCCGGCCACGGTCAAAAAGCATCTGGAGCATGTGTACGCCAAACTCGGTGTGGAAACCCGCACGGCCGCCGCGGGCATGGCACTGAACCGCATCCGGCAGCTTCATCCGCAGTTTGAGGCGTGAGCATAGCCCCCACGGTCGCTCACTACGTGTAGCTTCCTGCCCCCCGAGGGGGCCGCTGCGCCTGCGGCCCGGCAAAGCCGGTTCCGCGGCCCCTGCTTATAAGAAGAGGGCTGGCCTTGCGCTGCAGCAACCTTCGTGCAAGCCCATGCGTCAGCGGTTACAATAGCAGCTTCGGTAAAGCATCAGCTTTTTACATCGAAGCTTTCCCCAACAGGCTTCCTTCTCAATAGCGGCGCTTCTCAGAGCCCGAATTCACAGTGCGTTCAGTGCCCCTACAGCCCTGAACCCTTCACAGCACTGTTCCATTTCCTGGCGAGCACTCCCCAACAGTGCCCCTCAAAGGCTCAACCGGCCCAGCCCTTTCCGAGGGGCCTGGCAGGCAGAAACCGAACAGCCGCCGGCTTGTTCGCAAGCCGTTTACTTTCTATTTTTTTTCGACTTACAAGCCGGGACCCACGACTTGGCAACCCGGCCAGGACATTTATGAACATTGATCACAACAAAATCGCGGTGGGCAAATACCTTGTCTCGCCGCTCGCCAAAGAGCAAGGCGAAGGACGTTACGCCGCTTCGGTTTCCATCCGTTCCGGGCGCGGCAGCGCGTCCCATGACCGCGTGCTGCGTTTCAGCGGCCTTTTTGACAGCGCCGCTGCCGCGCTGCATTACGCCACCGAGCACGCGCTGGGCTGGATTCATGAGCGCTCATCGCCGGTTTGCGCCTGACGGCGGGCAGCCCCTGTGGGGGTCAGCCAAGGCAGTTGGATAAACGTTAAACGTTAAACGTTAAACAAGCAAAACCAAAAGACAGACAGATAGTCAAACAGGTTTTTTTCAAATTCTCAAGGAGTTACATCATGGCCAAAGAAGAACTGATTGAAATGCATGGACTGGTGGACGAAGTGCTGCCCGATTCGCGTTTCCGCGTGACGCTCGACAATGGCCACAAACTGGTGGCCTATACCTCGGGCAAGATGCGCAAAAACCATATCCGCATTCTGGCCGGCGATCAGGTGTCGCTGGAGCTGTCGCCCTATGACCTGAGCAAGGGCCGCATCACCTTCCGCCACATTGCCGGCCGCGGACCGGGCCCTGCCCAGCGGCCTTCGCGCTAAGCAAAACCGCACAAAGGCAGACCCCGCAAAACAGGGAAGGCAGGGAAGGTCCCGCGTTCAGGGATGACCGTTTCCGCGGCGCGGCCGGTCAGAGGGCTTCGGCTTCGCGGGAAACCGCCATGTGCTCCGTTTTCTGGTCCAGCAGGACCTCGGGCTCCTGGGCCTCGATCCAGGTCTCATTGTCCAGGCCGGCCTTCAGCCGGCTGGTGTCCAGATCCCCCGTCCACTTGGCCACCACCAGCGTGGCCACGCCATTGCCGATCAGGTTGGTCAGCGCCCGCGCCTCCGACATGAACCGGTCTATCCCCAGGATCAGTGCCAGTCCGGCCACGGGAACCGTGCCCACGGCCGACAGGGTGGCGGCCAGCACGATGAAACCACTGCCGGTGATGCCGGCCGCTCCCTTCGACGTCAGCAGCAAGACGGCCAGCAGCGTCAGCTCCTGGGTGAGCGTCATGGGCGTGTTGGTGGCCTGCGCGATAAACACCGCCGCCATGGTCAGGTAGATGGACGTGCCGTCGAGGTTGAACGAATAACCGGTCGGAATCACCAGGCCCACGGTGGTTTTTTTCGCACCGAGGTTCTCCATTTTTTCCATCATGCGCGGCAACACCGACTCCGACGACGAGGTGCCCAGCACGATCAGCAGCTCTTCCTTGATGTACTTGATGAACTTCCAGATGCTGAAGCCATGCACGCGCGCAATCAGGCCGAGCACCACAAAGATGAAGAGCAGGCAGGTCAGGTAGAACGCGCCCATCAGCTTGCCGAGCGAAAACAGCGTGCCGACCCCATATTTGCCGATGGTGAAAGCCATCGCGCCAAAAGCGCCTATGGGTGCCAGCTTCATGATGAAGCCGACGATGGTGAAGAGCACGTGCGATATTTTTTCGATGACGTCGAAGACCAGCGTGCCGCGCCCGCCGAAGCGGTGCAGGGCAAAGCCAAACATCACGGCGATCAGCAGCACCTGCAGGATTTCGCCCTTGGCGAATGCGTCGATCAGCGTCGAGGGTATGACATTGAGCAGGAAGTCGGTGGTGCCCACCATCTTGCCCGGGCCGGTGTAGGCCGCAATGGATTTTGTGTCCAGCGTTGAGGCGTCGACATTCATGCCCGCGCCGGGCTGAAGCACATTGACCAGCACCAGCCCGATGATCAGTGCAAAGGTGCTGACGACCTCGAAGTAGAGCAGGGCGAGGCCGCCGGTCTTGCCCACTTTCTTCATGTCCTCCATGCCCGCGATGCCGATCACCACGGTGCAGAAAATGATGGGGGCAATCATCATCTTGATCAGCTTGATGAAGCCGTCGCCCAGCGGTTTCATTTCGGCGCCGAGGGCGGGAAAGAAATGCCCGAGTGCCACGCCGGCAACCACGGCGCATATCACCTGAAAATAAAGGGAGCGGTAGAGTGGTAGTTTGCTGCTGCCTGTTATTGTCGTTTTCATGGCCGGAGCGCATCGGCAGATGCGATGTTTATGGCGGGGTGTTCAATATAGCCTTGTGAGAAAAAATTGCAAGGTGGGTTGCCGTTCACGGATTTCCGTGCGCTCCGGGCGCGGGCCTGTAAAAGGCGATAAAGGTATCCCGCCTCAGGCCGCGGAGCCTGCGCCGCCGGGATGCGCGGTGGGCGCCGGCCGTGCCATCCAGGCAATGAGCGAGGAGCGCATGGCTTCTTCCACCGACATGTCAATGGGTTGCACCCAGTCAGTCGGCACGAACACGGTGTAGCCGCCAATCATGTAGCCCATGGGCAAATACACCGCGACGCGTTCACCCGGCAAAAATCCCGCAGGCAAATCGGCAAAACTGCGGCGCGTGATCAACCCCACAATTTCCAGCGGGTGCCCAGGCATGCGCAGGATCACCACGCTCTGCTCCGCCTGCTTGCCGGCCGGTGAAAAGTAGTCGGCAAAACTTTTCAGTGACGAGTAAATGCTCTTGACCACAGGCAGGTTGGTAAACGGAAGTTCGGCAATTGACAGCAGCTTGCGCACACGGGGCATGGACACCAGGTAGCCAATCACCAGAATGATCAAAATGCCGAACACCAGGCCCAGGCCGGGCACGTAAAAGCTGCCTATCAGGGGACGCAACACCCAGAGGGCCGCAGTTTCCGTCCAGGCCAGAAAGACATACAGCAGGTAGAGCGTCAGGGCCACCGGCAAGATGGTGATGAGGCCGCGAAAGAAATATTTGTAGAGGTTTTTCATGGGCGTGAAGGTAGGGGTTCGTGGCCGCCAGGGGGGCCGACAAGGCATCACCGCAAATGACGCAAAAGACGTAGATGAGTTGATGACGTTGATGGCGTTGATGGCGAGGGGTAACTCCGGGCCCCAATATAACCATTTCACATGACATGGCATGTCGGGTGACACGGCCTTCACGTGATACGAGCGCCGCCCTCTGTCATCGGTGCCGTCCTACATCGACTGGGCATGAAGCACTGCCCGCGCCGGCCTGCATTTGCGTAGAGTTGATTTTGAACCGGTCCGGCCTTATTTACTGACTGGTTCTACTGGTGAATCTTGAAGAAAATTTTCTAATAAATTTCAGGTGAATCGCACCCGGTTCGCCTGTCTCTGGAACAAGCCATGAATCAGTCCAAACGGGTCAGCGCGCAGTTCAAGGCGCCGTTGCGCGCGCTGGCCCTAACCGTCGAAGAAACGGCCCCCGGGGATTTTCGCTGGCGTATTCTGGAAGGCCACGGCAACCCGCCGGTATTCAAATCCATAGGGTGCGCCAACAGGGCATTTTCCGCCTACGACGCGGCGCTGGCTAGCGGCTATGGCGAACTGCAGCGCGTGGTGGGGCCCGACCTCCAGTATGGTCCGCGCGCGGCGCCTGACGCCGTGGTGGATTTCATCCACGTAGCCTCGGCGCCGCCTTTGCGGCCTGTCGAACATGTCGACTCCCCGGACCCCGTGAAGTCCCCGGCCGTGACCAGTGGCGGCTTCACCCCGCGTATACGAAGGCCCGTATGAAACCCGACCTGAAAGCTGACTACGCCCGCTTGCGGATTGAGCTGGAGGCCCTGATGATGCAGCCCGTGAAGGATTTTCTGCGCATCGACCAGGTCGTGGACCAACTGGAGCAGGTGCAGCTCGCCATCAAGGAAGAGCACCGCGTCAAAGGCAACAACCCTGACGAATAGCCGGCTGCCGGACTGATGGGGCGCCTTGAGCAGGTCCAGGTGCTTGCGAGTCGGCACATGGGTAGCATTTTGTGACCTCGCTTGTCCTACATCGCCCTTCGCATCGAACCGACGATGCGCCAGCCGCGGCTCCGCGTAAATTGACAGCAGCTGGCAATGCGGCCAGCCTTCGACCAACCCCCGTGCCTGTGATGGGCACGCTTAAGGAGTAGAGATATGAAAGCATCCAAAACCCTGGCATCTGTCGCCGCCGCCGCTGCTGTGGTCGGTGCCATCGGGCTGGCTTATGCCCAGGCACCGGATCCCGCGACGCAGCCGGCTACACCGGCCGATACGTCCAGCCAGACCATGCAAAACCAGGGAACCACCAGCCCAGCCACCAGCCCGGGCATGAGCACGGAAAGCCCGTCGACCACCAACACGACGACAGGCTTGACCGAGCGTCCGGCCCAGGCTGACCGCAACTGAGCCTGACCGGGCCTGTACGCGGGTGTGAGCTCTTCCGGGCCGGCAGAACGCGTTTCGCGTTGCCGGCCCGAGTTGCGATCATCTGCGCCAGAGGTTGTCAGAGGTCGTTGAAGGTGGTTCAAGGTCGTTTAAGGTCTGTACACATGGCCCTCGGCAGAGAGTTCATGCAAATCATGCGAACCCTTCAAGTGCCCGGCTCTCAGTCAGCTGGCACCGGCGCGCCCTTGCCGGCGGAGCGCGAACCGGGTGAGCGCAGCAGCGGGCGCTCGGACCTGATGGATGGCATCAAGCAAGGCGTTTTGCTGGGCGCCGCGATTCTGGCGCTCACCTTGCCCCCGCTGCGTGTGGGTACCCTGTCGCACCCGCCGGCCCATTCGGCCATGCACAGCCAGCCGGGCCCGCGGTATGCGGACTTCGCTGGCGAGAGCGCCTCCGCCGATGCGCTGCATGTCGCCAACTGGGTGGTGGACTCGGGCGACAACCAGCAGCTTTTTTTCGTGATCCTGGACAAGAAAAATACCCGGGTGTTCGTGTTCGACCCGGCCGGCAAGCTGCGCGGTGCGACCCCGGTGCTGATCGGCGCTGCGAAGGGCGACGATTCCGTCGCCGGCATTGGCGGGCGCCCCATTGCGGAAGTGGCACCACAGGAGCGCACTACGCCAGCCGGCCGCTTCCTGGCAGAACCTGGCCGCAACACCCTCGGCGAAGACGTGGTGTGGGTCGACTACGAGGCGGCGGTGTCCATGCACCGGGTACGCGCCCTGGAGCCCAGGGAGCGCCGGCTGGAACGCCTGGCCTCGCCCACCACCGAAGACAACCGCATTTCCTACGGCTGCATCAACATGCCGGTCGAGTTTTTCGAGAACGTGCTCAAGCCAGCCTTCAACGCCCGTTATGGCGTGGTGTACGTGCTGCCGGAGGTCAAGTCCGTCGGCGAAGTCTTCACGTCGACCTACGACGTGGCCGCCAGGCACGGCCTGAAACCCGCAGGCTGACCTCGACCTGTGCCTTCCTCCTGGCCCCCTTTCCGGGGAGCTGATTTGTAACCGCCTGCGCCGGCTGGCCGGGAGGGATTTCGCCTGTCGGACAGAACGGCACCATGCGGAAAATAAACCACAGCCCGGCGCCTGTTACACGGCCCTCGGGAGGTGCCCAAAAACAGGAGTCCGCCCCCGGGGAGCGGCCATCTTGTGCTACAGCGGTGATAGCGAATGGGGCTGGCCGCTGACGGGGCTTTCGTTGTAAACATTTGCTTGCATCGCTAACATCAGCGGCATCCGCAGCCGGGCCAATCACCGCAGGTGGGCCCGGCTTTCCTTGATCTGTGCGCTTGCGCACGTAATTGGCGCACCCGCAGGATTCCGATGTTGTTGAAAGGCAAGCTGCTGCACGCTTCCATCGTCCAGATGGCGCTGCTCGTGGGCGCGGCGCTGGCGCCCTTGCTGTCAGTTGCCGCACCAGCGGGGGCGCTGGAGTCGATGGGCAGCCACGCCTCTGGCCTGGCGCTGGAGGCCGCGTCGGACGATGCGCAGTATGCGCTCCAATGGATTGTCGGGCAGGGCGACAACCAGGGGCTGCCCTTTGTCATCGTCGATAAAAAGGGCGCCCGCATCTTTGTGTTTGCGGCCGACGGCCGCCTGCGCGGCGCTTCCGCTGCGCTGTTGGGCCTCACGCCCGGCGACCACTCGGTGCCCGGCATTGAGCAGCGCAGCGTGGCCAGTCTGCGGATGGACGAACGCACCACGCCCGCCGGCCGGTTTGTCTCGGAGCCGGGGCACAACCTCCAGGGCGAAGCCATTGTCTGGATCGACTATGCCGCCAGGCTGGCCATCCACCGGCTGCGCCCGGCCGACCCGAAGGAACGCCGCGCGGAGCGACTGGTGTCGGCCACTCCCGACGACAACCGCATTTCCGTCGGCTGTGTCGTGGTGCCTGTGGATTTTTATGATGCGGTGGTGGCCCCTGTGCTGGGCAAAAGCTATGGCGTGGTGTATGTGCTGCCCGAGACCCAGCCAGTGCAGCGCTTGCTGGGTGCGACGGCGCTGAGCCTGCGGTAAACCCCGCTTATTCCGGTCCGGTACCAATCGGACTGTGACCGTGCTGGCCAACTGAAGGCCTGAGCAACACTTCATCGCGCAGCCTGTCCGTATGGGGCAGCCGTAGGGGGGCATCACTACACGCGAGTCAGCCATTCCCTACGGAGGACAGGCCTGCAGACCGTCAGGGGCGTAACGGTTCACGGCCTACAGTGAAGTTGTCTTTCAACTTGATGACCCCTGAAGGAGAAGCACATGCCCATCATTGCCTGGTTACTTGGCGTTCCACTCAGCGTTATTTTGATATTGATGCTGTTCGGTGTGTTTTGAGCGCCGCTGAATTCAAAGCCATCCGAAAGCCCGCAACAGCGGGCTTTTTTGTGCATTTCCCTTTCCCTTTCCTGCTTCCCGCAGGTTCGCAGGGCGCTCACACCGCAGCCAGGCTGCTCCGCTTGCTGTACCGCGCGCGCAGGTGCACCACCTTCCACCAGGCCGGCAACAGGTTTTGAATGTCGGGCCGGGTGAAGCGGTCATCCATCAGGTAGACCACGCCGCGGTCCGAGGTGGTGCGGATCACCCTGCCCGCCGCCTGCACCACCTTTTGCAGGCCGGGGTAGAGGTAGGTGTAGTCATAACTCTGGCTGGCGCCAAAGTTGGCGCCCATGCGCTCCCGGATCTGCTCGTTCACCGGGTTGACTTGCGGCAGGCCCAGCGTGGCGATGAAGGCGCCGATCAGCCGGTCGCCCGGCAGGTCTATGCCTTCGGCGAACGAGCCGCCCAGCACGGCAAAGCCGATGCCTGTGGACGCCGGTGTAAAACGCGCCAGAAACGCATCGCGCGCGGCTTCCTCCATGCCGCGGGTCTGCGTCCACATGGGGATATGCGGATAGCGCTGCCTGAACAGCGCGGCGAGTTTTTGCAGGTAGTCGTAGCTGCTCAGAAACGCCAGGTAGTTGCCGGGCTGGCCCTCATATTGCCGCGCCATCAGGTCCACGATGGGTGACAGCGAATCGTCGCGGTGCTGGTAGCGGGTCGAAATATCGCTGACCGCATGGACCGCAAGCTGCTCGGCCAGGAAGGGCGACTGCACGTCGGTCCAGACCGTGCTGGCGGGCAGGCCCAGGGTGTCGGTGTAGTAGTTTTGCGGGCTCAGCGTAGCCGAAAACAGGGCCACCGACTGTGCCGCCGCAAAGCGGGGCGCCAGGAAGGGCGCCGGCACCACATTGCGGATATTCAGCTGGGCGGTGTCCTGGCCCGCCTGCAGGGCATTTGGGTCGCCAGGCTCCTGGCGCAGCGTCACGTCAAACAGCGAGTGCTCGCCAAACGCATCGGCCATGCGGGAAAAGTGCAGGGCCTCAAAGTAAAAATCCTGCAAGGCGCTGTCCACCCGTGTCGGGTTGGCCAGCAGGAAGTCCGTGATGTGGGTCAGGGCCTGCTGCAGCACCTTGAGAAAGCTGGTGGGCAGCTCGGGGTAGACCTGATAGGTCTCCCGTTGCGTCTGGTGCAGTTCATGCAGGCTTTTGTTCAGCCGCTCCAGTGAAGCCCGGACGGCCCTGGGTGCCATGGCGTGTACCTGCTGCAGCTGGGCCTGGTCCAGCAGGGCCGAATACATTTTCCGCCCGCGCTCCACCATGTTGTGCGCTTCGTCCACGAGCACGCTCACGCGCCACTGGTTGGTGCTGGCCAGGCTATGCAGAAGCGCGCTGGTGTCAAAGTAATAGTTGTAGTCGCCCACCACCACATCCGACCAGGTGACCAGCTCCTGGCTCAGGTAGTAGGGGCAGACCTGGTGCGCCAGCGCGACTGCACGCAGGGCGCTCTTGTCCAGCACGCCTTGCGCGGCCGCATGGCCCACTGCGGCGCTGCGCGCCTGCGGCAGGCGGTCGTAAAACCCCTTGGCCAAGGGGCAGGAGTCGCCGTGGCAGGCCTTGTCGGGGTGTTCGCAGGCCTTGTCGCGCGCCACCAGTTCCAGCACGCGCAGGGGCAGGTGCCGTGGCAAGGGCGTGGTGGCTTGTGCTTGTGGGCTGACGGTCCCATCCGCGCCGCCCACGCTGCTGGCCCGGATGCGTTCCAGCGCATCCAGTGCGAGTTTTCGGCCCGGGGTCTTGGCTGCCAGAAAAAACAGCTTGTCGAGTTGCTGCCCCGGCACTGCCTTGAGCAGCGGAAAAACCGTGCCCATGGTCTTGCCGATGCCGGTGGGCGCTTGCGCCATCAGGCAGGTGCCGGCCTGGGCTGTCTTGTACACAGCCCCGGCCAGCGCGCGCTGCCCGGGGCGAAAGTCGGGGTGCGGAAACTCTAGGGCCTTCAGGGCGGCATCGCGTGCTTCACGGTGCGCCAGCTCCTGGCTGGCCCAGGCCAGGAAGCGCTGGCACTGCGTTTCAAAATACTGTTTCAGCGAGGCGGCTGAGAATTGCTCGGTGAGCGGCGTTTCCTGCAGGCTGGCCACGTCAAAGTAGACCAGCGTCAGGTTGATGTCGGAAAGGTTTTTTTCAGCGCACAGCAGCCAGCCGTAAATCTTCAGCTGCGCCCAGTGCAGCTGCCTGCGGTTTTCGGCCATCGCATGCAGGTCGCCGCGAAAGGTCTTGACTTCTTCGAGCTGGTTGAGCACCGGGTCATAGCCATCAGCCCGGCCGCGCACGGTCAGGGTCTTGTAGTCGCCCTGCAGGCTCACTTCCGCCTGGTAGGACTCTCCGCGCCGCGAGGCCACCAGCGCATGGCCGGCCATGCCTTCCTGCGCGGAAGGCGATGGCGTAAAGCGCAGGTCGAGGTCACCGTGCTTGGCCGTGAACGCGCACAGGGCCCTGACGGCTACAAGGTATTTCAATCGGGGCTCGCTTTGGCGGGGGAATGCGTCATGTCAGAGGGAGAGGCTCATGGTAGTACAGTCGCGGCCCCCGTCGGGGCCGGCGATTCGGCGATTGTTCGGGTGCCGGCAACATTCAATTAACGCGCCAGCCATTTACCCCCGCGTCCAGGCCGTCTACAGTTCGTTCTGGGGCGTTGTATGGGACCTTATGTCCGTATGTCCTTATGTATCCCTGATGGGCGCCTGCGGCACGGCCTGCAATGCCATGCCGAAACCCGCAACCTGACCGCATTGAATTCATGAACCAGATTATCCAGTGGCTGGAGCAATACGGCCTGGCCGCCGTCTTCCTGAACATCGTTCTGGAGCAGCTCGGCCTGCCCATTCCGGCCTATCCTGTGCTCATCCTGACGGGGGCACTGAGCTTCAATGGCCAATACTCGGCAGGGGGGTTGCTGTTCATCGCCGTGCTGGCCTGCCTGATCGCCGACAGCGTCTGGTACTGGGCCGGCCACCACTTCGGCGGCCGTGTCCTGAAAACCCTGTGCCGCATTTCCCTCTCACCCGACTCCTGCGTGCGGCAGACCGAGTCGATCTTCACCCGCTGGGGTGCCAAGTCGCTGATCCTGGCCAAGTTCATCCCGGGTTTTGCCTCGCTGGCGACGGCGTTGGCCGGCAGAACCGGCCTGCCTTTTGGCCGCTTCATTTTCTTTGACGCGATTGGCTCCGTCCTGTACGCCAGCGGTGGCCTGGCCATCGGCCTGGTGTTCCACGATGCGGTGGCCGATGTGCTGCTGGTCTTCGAGCAACTGGGGCGCATCGGGGTGGTGGTGCTGCTGCTGTGTTTTGGCCTGTTTCTGGCGCACAAATGGTGGCAACGCCAGCGCCTGTACAAACAGCTGCGCATGGCCCGTATTTCGCCCCATCAGCTGCAGCAGTGGACTCAGGACAACAAACCCACCGTGATCCTGGATGTACGCACGGAGCTGAGCCGCGCCGGCGGCGGCATCATTCCGGGCGCGCTGGTCTGGTCGGATCTGGACCGCAAGATGGCCTCGCTCGATCTGCCGCACGACGCGCATGTGGTGGTGTACTGCGCCTGTCCCAACGATGCGTCTGCCGCCCAGGTTGCCAGGCGCCTGATGGCCGCGGGCTTCAGCAATGTCCGCCCGCTTCACGGCGGCATCGATGCCTGGGAAGCGGCGGGATTTCCGCTGGAGTACCCCAGCCGGCCTGAATCTGTTGAGCCAGTGAAGGCGGCGTCGTGAATCGGAAAGGGCGGACCCTACTGGGGTTTTCTGCCGTTCATTGCGCTTTCAAATTCCTCGCGTGAAAGGAACCCGTCGCGGTTGGTATCGGCTTCGTCAAAGTGCCGCGCCACGCCGCGAAAACCGGCTGCTTCTTCGCGGCTGACCTTGCCATCCTTGTTGGCATCCATGTAGTTGAAGGCCAGCGCCATGTCCTTGGCTGCGTATTTGGGCGCTGCCTGGCTGGGGGCTACCTGCTCCGGGGCTGCAGCGGCGGGCTCCGGCGTCTGGGCTTGCGCGCGCATGGCCAGCAGCGCGCTTGCAGCGGTCAGCGTCATCAGCATGGCGCCCGCATACCGCCAGGACCGTTGAGGCGCCGAAGCGACGCGCGACGGCATTTGCCATGAGATCTGTTTTGCGGGGAAGGGTTTGGCGGTAAGGGTCTTGAAGGTCTTAACGGTCATGGGTTGGCTGCTGAATGTTTGATGTCCGGGATATTCGGGATGCTTTGGATGTTTTGGAATGTTGTTGGCCTGGATCACGTCGGGCCCTGATGAGCATTGAACACCAATAAGTGCCCACGGGCCAGTACGCTTGCAGGGTGTTTCGTCGCTTTACATTGGGGCGCGCGCCGGACACATATCTTTGCCGTGTGTTGCTTCCTCTGGCCTCATTCCCGCACATCATCCTGCGTCATTCGCTCGATGGTGCCACGAAGTCTTGTCCGTACCCCCAGTGTGGCTTTGCCGTGGCCTTGCGCCGGGCCCTCCCGCAAGAACGGCAAGGCCCGCAGGGCCGGCAGAGTGGCCCGCGATTCAGATCGCAAATTTCAGGAAGATCGCACAGTGGTCCGAGGCCACATTGCGGCTGGACACTTCCTTGAAGCGCTCAAACTGGAAATCAATCGGCAGCGCATCGGGGTCGTCCTCGATGGCCTCCACCCGCACCTGCCTGGGCAGGTAGCCGCCATCGACTTTCTTCGATTCAGCCCGAAAGCCAATGCCACGCCGCTCGATCGAAATCCCGTTCATCTTCAGCTTGCCGGCGAGGGCGGGGGACAGCAGCACATGGTCCAGTTGCGACACACTGTTTTTCGCCTTCCAGTAATGCGTCCACCGCTCTTCTGGCGGCAGCATGGCCAGCGCATCCATCAGGCCCGACTTCAGGCAGAGCCGGGAGAGCTGCGGTGCCAGCGGCGTGTCGTTGAAATCACCGAGCACGGCGAAATAGTCTGACGTGAAGGCCGCGCCGGGAAACCGGGCTTTCAACAGCTTGGCCACGGTTTCGGCCTGGAGCTGGCGTCTCTCATTGGCTGCGGTGCGCTCCTTGTTGCGGGCTTCTTCATTGGCGCCCAGCGCCAGCTTGGACTTGAAATGGTTGATGAACAAGGTGACGAACTCGGTCTTTTTGACGCGCAGCCGGACCTCCAGGCAGTCGCGGCTGAAGATGTATTTGCCGTCGGCCGTGTCGTCCACATGGGTGGCCACGCTGTCCAGCGGGTACTTCGACAAAATGCCCACGTCAATCTGCCGCAAGTCGCGCGAGTCCAGCACCACGGCATACGGGTAAGCCGCCGCCAGGAAGCGCTCGTTGAACTCGCGCAACGCAATCAGGCTTTCCACTTCCTGTATGCACACCACGTCGGGCAGCACGGTGTTGCCCCGCGTGATGGCCAGCGCTGCCAGCTTGCGCTGCTCGGCGTTGAAGACCTCGAAGGCGCCCTTCTGGTAGAGCGGCAAATAGCCCATGTTGGGGCTGGTTACCTGGCTCTTGCCGCCCTGGTCGCCCGGAAATGTTTTCCCGAACTTGTAGCGCACAAACAGGTTGTTGACGTTGAAGTTGCAAAGCAGCATGACACGCACCCCGGAGTGGATGAACAGGCGCAGTCTATCCAGCGGGACGGCGCGGCGCATCCTCCAATTGCAGCAGTCCGCAGCATGTCCGCGGCTGGCCGGTATTAATTCCCACCTGCGAATACACATGGAAACAGATTTCTCCGTGTTGACGGGTTGACAGGGCGCGCGACCTGTCAAATACTAATCCAAATGGTTAAGTATAAAGACGATGTGCTCAACGTCGTGTTTGCCGCGCTGGCCGACCCGACCCGCCGCAAAGTGCTGCAAACCCTGGAGCAGGGAAGCCTCTCGGTGGGCCGGCTGGCAGAGCCGCATGGCATGTCGCTTCCGGGTTTCATGAAGCACTTGCGCGTGCTGGAAGCCGCCGGGCTGGTGACCCGCGCCAAGGACGGGCGTGTCGTCAACCTGGCCCTGCTGCCCGAGCCCATGGAGCAGGCCGCCCTGTGGCTATCCCGTTACGAGAAATTCTGGTCCGATCGACTGGATGCGTTGGGCCGCTACCTGTATCAGCAAGAGGAGTTAAACCCCCCATGGAAAGCAGTAAAGACAACCAAAGCGGCGAAAGCAGCGAAGGTGGCCACGGCAGCCAAGGTAGTGAAGACAGCCGTAACCGGGAGCGACCTTCCGTCAACTTCACCCGGCACTACCAGGCCTCGCCCGAGAAGGTCTGGCGCGCCTGGACCGACCCGCAAGCGCTAGCCCGCTGGTTCGGACCCGATCCCGAAAGTGTGGTTTCGGTGGCCAGCCTCGACGTGCGCGTCGGCGGCAGGTACCACATCCGGTTTGGCGTGCCCGGCGGCGAGGTGCATGACGTGAGCGGCGTGTACCAGGAGGTGTTGCCTTCCGGGAAGCTGGTCTTCAGCTGGGCCTGGAAGAGCTCACCCGAGCGGGTGTCGCAGGTCAGCGTGATGCTGCGGCCCCGGGATGGCGGCACCGAACTCACGTTTGTGCACGAAAAGTTCTACGATCAGGCCGCGTGCGATAGCCACAACCAGGGCTGGACGGGGGCCTTCGCCAGACTCGGCCTTCTTTTCACCTGATATGCCCATCCACAGGAGACCACCATGCTCGCAAACAGAAACGCCATGGCCACCATCGCCGTCAAAGACATCGACGTGGCCCGCAAGTTTTACGGGGGTACGCTGGGCCTTCAGCCCCTGGAGAGTTCGGAAAAAGGCGTGCTCATCTACCAGAGCGGCGGCGCTACCGTGATTGTGTATGCCTCACCCTATGCCGGTACCAATCAGGCGACGTCGGCCACCTGGAGCGTGGGCGACGAGTTCGACAGCGTCATGCGGGCGCTGAAAGCCAAAGGCGTCGTGTTTGAACACTACGACCTGCCCGGGTTGACGCGGCAGGGCGATGCCCATGTCGCCGGCACCTTCAAGGGTGCCTGGTTCAAGGACCCGGATGGCAACATCCTTCACATCGTCAATCGTTAGCCTCGCTGAAGTCCCCTGTACGCCGCTCACAGTTTCGACCAGCCGGAGTAAGTGACCAGATCAGGGTGCGGTAAATCGCCAAGCAGTTCGCGCAGGGCGATGCACAACTCGCTGAGGTCGTGGGCCTTGCTCATCACCAGGGCCGCCCCTGCATCGCGAGCGCTGGCCTTCAGCGCGTCATCGACGTAGCCCGAAATGACAATCACCGGCAGGTCTGCACGGAGCCGCTTGATCTGCTTGAGCAATTCAATACCGGAGTAGCCCTGCAACCGGTAGTCGGTCACCACCGCATCACATCCGGACGGATCCGCCTGAAGGGCCGGCAGGGCGTCCCGGCCGCATTCATAGCAGGTGACCCGAAAGCCGGCATCGGGCAGCGCCTCGCTGACCAGGTCCCGCATGGCTTCGTAGTCGTCCACATAGACGATGTGCTTGAGGTCGGAGCGCATTGCGTTGACCGCCTCGGTTTCCCTGGGCAGTGCGGTGGGAAGGTAAATATCAAAAGCGGTTCCCCGGCCAGGCTCCGGGGACGCGGTGATCATGCCCTGGTGCTGGGCGATGATGTTGCTGATCTCGACCAGCGGGAGCCGGCGCGCACTCGAGGGCCTGTCGTCAATCTGTGTGGGCGCGGGCATCAGCGTGTGGGCCGGGCCCGCTGCCACCCGGCTGCTGTTGCTGACGACCAGCCGCGCATAACGCCTGGGCGGCAGCCCGCCCTGTAATTTGCCCGCATCGGGGTCCAGCACAACGTCGTCCAGCAGCACCTCGCTCAGTTCCACCACGATTTGTGTTGCCTGGCCGACCATGGAGTGCCATGCCACGATGAACACGCTCAGCAGCGCCTGCTCCAGCCGGTCTGCATGTGCGCGCACTTGCGGGTGTTCGTGGGCCAGCTCAACCGCAAGCGCAACCTCGCCCGGCAGCAGGGCGCGAAAGCGCTGCAGCGCGTGCATCACGATGGGCTCAAGTCCTTGATTGACCGGTGGCCCGGCGGATGGCGGAAGGTCAGGATGCATGGAAGCCTTTCCGATGACCGTGCGAGGTGGAGTCTTTCTGCGGCGACCGCTAGTGCTGGCAGCTTGTTACGCCTCGTTTCGCTTCGCGCGCCAGAGTGACAGCGTAGGACTTTTGGCTGAAGGCGTCAATGATCGTCTCTCCGCTCGCCTGCCTTCGCTTTGAACGCACACCAATGCAACGAACACAACGAAAATCTAAATCTAAATCAAAAACAAATACGAACAAAAAAACGAAAACGCCCCGAGCTTCGATCAAAGTGTGCGGCGAAGCGCTTCAAAGAAAAGCTCGGACTGCAGACGCTCACCCATGGTTTCGCGGGCCACGCGTTCGACGATTGCCGCATCGACGGGCAGCGGGGGCCGGCCGGTGGACTGTGCCAGCACCTGCACCATGCAGGCCCGCTCCAGGTAATACAGGTCGTCGTACGCATGGTCCATGCGCGCGCCGCACACGACCACGCCGTGGTTGCCCAGAAACACCACGTCCGCCCCCTGCATCGCCCGGGCAATGCGCAGGCCCTCGGTCGCGTCCAGCGCCAGGCCGTTGTAATCTGCATCAATGGCCACCCGGCCGTGAAAGCGCATCGCGTTTTGCGACAGCATGGTGTCCAGTCCCCGGTCAGCCGTCAGTGTCAGGGCCGTGGCGTAAGGCATGTGGGTGTGCAGCACGCAGGCCTTGCGGGCATGGCCGTGAATGGCGCCATGGATGAACATGGCCGTGGGCTCCACCTCATGCCGGCCCGCCAGCTTGTTGCCTTGCACATCAATCATCACGATGTCGTCCGCGCCGATCTCGCTCCAGAGCAGGCCGCGCGGGTTCAGCAAAAATCGGCCCGAGCCGTCCGGCAACTCCACGCTGAAGTGGTTGCAGACACCTTCGGCCAGCCCATGCCGCGCGGCGGCGCGCAAGGCCAGGGCCAGGTCGCTGCGCAACAGGTGCGCCGCCTCAAAATCTCTCTGGTGTGAATCGGCGTGGGGCATGAAGAGGTCTTTCTGTCATTCAAGCAAATGCAAACAAATTCAAACGAGTTTAAAAATTAAACGAACCTCCGCCTTTATAGCGCGGCTGCGGTCCGTCGCGCAGGCAGGCGCATCGGGGGAAGGGCGTCAGAAATGCGGCGGCAGCTCGTCGCGCAGGCTGCGGCCCACCACCACATCGCCATCGCGCACGGGCTGCTGCTTGAGTTCGGCAATCTCGTGTATCAGGGCATCAATTTGCTGCTGCTGGCGCACGATGACCTTGTCGAGCTGGTCCAGCAGGTCTTCGGTAAACGATGCCTTGATCTCCAGATTGGTCAGGCGCTGGTCGGTAGTGTTCGCGGTGGTGTTCGGTTGTTCCATGGGCATATTGGACATGAACTGGCGAGGGTGGCATTTGAATACCTATTCCGGTTGCTCGGGCTACAGCGGGTGCCAAACCCGCGCTTGCATTTCTGGCAAGACAATGCTGCGCCACCATGACCCAGCTCTCTGACTTCCCCATCACCCAGAAATGCCCCGCCCAACATCCAGACCGGATCCAGCTCTACTCCTTGCCCACGAGTGCGTCAATAGCTGGCGAACGGTTGTCGTTCGTCAGGCTTGCGCACAAAGACCTGGTTGGGTCGCCGCTTTGTGGCCCAGTCCATGACTCCACTCGAACCAGCCGCCGTCATACACGCTGATGCGCTCCCAGCCCATCAGCCAGGCATAGTAAAACGCCACCGATGCGCGCCAGCCCGTGCCGCAGTAAAACGCGGTTTGCAGGCCGGGGTGTATGCCTTCTTCCGCCCAGAACCGGCAGATCTCACGGGCAGGCCGCATGGTGCCGTCCGGCCATTGAAAGGCGCTCATGTTGTTCACATCAGCACCATGGCCAGCCCGGCCCCAGCGTGCCCCCGCAATGTCGCCCCGGGCTTTGATGTAGCTGTAGCCGGAGGTCTTGCCGGTGAATTCATCCCACGTGCGGATGCTCGCCAGTGCCCCATCGGGCTGCGATAAAAGCGACTTCGCCTGATGCGTGTTGATCAGGTACTGCGGGCACCCCGGAAAGGCCGCGCCAAAGCTGGCCGCAGGCGGGTGGCGCTGCGGCGCGCCGCCTGCACAGGGCAGTGCCGCGCGCAACCAGGCGTCAAAACCGCCATCCAGCAGGCGCACGTCCTTCACGCCCGCATAGAGCATCAGGTGAGCAGCGCGCGCCGCGGCCGTGGTGTTTCGGCCGTACAGAATCACTGTTGTGTCATGACGAATGCCCAGGCCCAACAACAATTGCAGCAAGACCGGGTCGGGCACCTTGTTCCAGAACGGCCCATCTTCCAGGCTGTGGGTGTCCAGGTAGGCGGCCCCGGGTATGTGGCTTTTTAAAAATGCAGCGGGCGCACCGCAATCGACCTCCAGCAAGCGCCAGTTGTTCGCCGGCGCGGCGCTCACGCTGGCGCCCGCCATCAGCCCGGCGAGCCAGGCTGGCGTGATGAGCTGTTGCCAGCGTGGCGAGGCGGCGTGAAAGAAGGGCAAAGCGAGTGCGTTTTTTGGAAGCCGGGATTCAGGCGATGCCCGAGCGGGTGGTTGGCAATGAAGGGATAGATTTTCTCATGCCACGCCCAGGCGAGTCCGCGCCCACGCGCAAAGGCCCCATGCGGCTGACCGAGTGGGCCATTGGACCCGGTGAATACGGCTAGAGAAGCTATCGTTTTGAGAGTAACTAGCGGGAATCTCCGATTAAATCAAGTGGCCCTGCCATGGCCATTTGCAGAGTAATTCCATTGCCCTGATTTGCCTTGAGCCCCAAGAAGGCATAGAGTGGTTTTTCTTACCAAGGACCAACATGGCAACCAGCAGTATTTTCGGCGGCCTGCACGCTCCCGAGCATGTCCGGGGCAAAGACACCAACGCACTTGGCCCCAGCGACAACTCCGACAGCGGCAGCGATGCCCAGGGCGCCTACGGTGACGACGAACTGTCCAGTGACAGCGACGCCGCAGGCACCGGCGAGCGCGCGTCGGTAGGCGCAGGCATGGACCCGTCCGACGCCGACATCCTGCCAGACCATATTGAAGGAGAAGACGACGACGAGTCCTTGTCCGATGTGGATTCGGAACTTGACGCCGCCGTCGCCGACGTGCATGACCTGGCGGTGGACGAGTCGGATGAGGAAGACGAAGACAAGGACAGCTAGTATTTCGTCACAGAGGCATCGGAACACAAAGAAAGCGATGGCTTCGGGCCCAGGCGCGGCGATACGGCGCAGTTAAGCCCTTGCCCCTGGTTTGTCATCCCGGACTTGAGCCGGGATCCATGGGTTGCGGGTCAGGCCCGCAATGACAAGTCAAGGTGCGCGCAGTCGGCGACTGTGCAGCGCCGGCGCCCGCCTTGAGTCTGTCAATCTGACCCTGCACGCGCGATGCGTTGGCACGTAGAGTGGCCTTGTCGCCCTCGTTGCCCGTGGCCTGCATGTCGTCGTTGAGCTTTTTGACACGGGCGGTCAACGCTTCGATTTGTTGACGCTTGCCGTCAATGGTGGTCGCTGCCGCCTTCTCGCCATCTCCGATGTGCTCGATATCAGGGCGCTCAGGTCGGAGATGCTGGAAAAAACGCTGGATGGACTTGTTGCCGGTGTTTTCCTCACGGCGCGCGATGGTCACGTCGTTTACATGAACCACGCTGCCGAGCGCCAAATCAAAACCGGCAATTCGATTCGTTTTGTCAACAATCGGATCTCTCCCGCCAATTCCGCGGCGCGCGCTGCACTGTCGAAGGCGATTGAAGAGGCGGCGCGCGACGACGCCGATAGGGCTATGAGTGAACATTCCGTGGCGATTCCAGACAGCCTCGGCGGCGGCTATGTTGCGACCCTCCTGCCGATTGAGAGCGGTCAGCGCCGCGGCATTCTTGCACCGTTTGCCGCATCGGTCGCAGTGTTCACGCAGGATCCCGTTCAGGCGCCCCTCATGCCGGGTGAGGCCTTCGCCAGGCTGCATGGGCTCACCGGCGGTGAGCTGCGCGTGCTGCTGGCGCTTTCCCAGGGGCTGGGCGGCATGGAGGTGGCCAACATGCTCGGCATCGGCGAGTCGACTATTCGCACTCACCTGAAGCACATGTTCTCCAAGACTGGCACGTCCAGGCAGGCCGACCTCCTGCGCCTGTTGCATAACTCGGCGCCGCCGATTCGTACCCTGTCAACGACTGCTCATTGAGTCCAGGGAGTCTGGCCTCAACGGGTTGCACAGTCGACCTGCGGCCCGGCTCAAGGCGTCTACATGGCTCGCCCTTTATTGCGCGCTACGCAAAAGCAGATACCACGCACCGCGAACCAACGCTCACACGAGCGTTACGTCGCTGAATCCAAATGCCTGCTCAGCATGTCGCAGCTGGATCAGGGGCGATCCCCTGATTGATAGCCATTGAATCACTGCGTTTGGGTAAGACCGGCCGCTCAGGGACGTGCGAGTGTGGTTGAGTCGGCGAGATTCAACTCAATAACTTTCGATGGGTACATCAGCGCCAGCATTTGTTTTAGCTGAGCGCGCATTAGATCTGCCTGAGCGCCGTAATGGACCTCGCGATGGTGAGACGGACACAGTGCAACGACATTCCAGGACCTGTCAGCGCCCCCTTCAGCCAAGGGAATGACGTGGTGTGTTTCGACGAATAAGCGCCCATCGACCGTTCGAAATCCGGGAGCGCCGCAGAACTCGCAATGGCCTTGTGCGCGCTCGAGCACTACTGCTCGCACGGCGGCGTCCCGTGAAAACGTCGTGCTGCTAACTGGCTTGCGTTCGGGCTGGTCGGCGCCGGCAAGATCGTGTTGATCTGCATATCGCTCTGGTTCGGTGCCCGCCGCGACCGAAGCCGACATGTCTGCCTCGGCCGTGCCATCACGTCGAATGATGAAGGCTCCACTGATCTCGTCATAGGCGACCACCTGCCATGCCGCTGAGTCTAGGTGGCGGACGCGTACGGTCGATGACATTTGACCGAGCTGCGACTCATCGCGCATATTCCCCTCGTTCACAATGACTCTTAGCGGTTTTTCGTTACCTGCCGCGCCGCTGAGGAGAAAATCCAGCTGACGAGCTCGTGCAGCCTGAGCGCGTGCCCGGTCTCGATGCTCTACCGGTTCGCCAACGTTAGCGGCGATCACCTCAAGCCGCTGCGCGAGGTCGCGAATATTGGATCGCATTTCGATGTGGCCACGGTCAATGCCTAACGCGCTGTGCCACACGCAGGCCAGAGCTGGCTCAGAGCCTCCTCCGAAGGCCCAGTTATAGCAATAGGCTGGGTTGCTGCGCGGCGTAGCTGCGTTGCTCCCATCATTGCGCACATACCAAGGTGCGACACTGATTCCAGCTCGGTAGACCAAGTCGATCACAGCCTGTTGGCGAGTTGGGCGCAGAGCTTCCAACTCGGCTTTGAGGCGAGCTTCTCGCTCTTGCTCTGGTGACCTGGCGCTTAGACGTTTGTCCAGTTCCGCCTTGACGTCGTTCGGCAGAAAGCCGATGCGGAGTGACTTGCACTCTCTCAGGAAGGCGAGCGCCGCATCGAAGTCAAACCCGATGATTGGCCAATCGCTGCCGTGCTTATGTGTATTGCATGGACGGGAATAGCGCTCCTTCTTCCATTGCAGCCAGCACTGGACCATCACCAGAGGGTAGCGTTCAGTGAGCCGTCCTTGGGCTAGCGCAATCTCCACCTCATTGCCGGCGTGCAGGTCGCTCCAGTAAATTGCCGCAACCTGACCATTCTGATTTTGAATCCTGAAGCCATGGATTAGGTCATCGATTTTCCCCGTGAGTGCCGTCAGCGCAATGGTCTCGAGCTGGTCCTTTTGTGTTTTGGTCAGTGGCAATGTGTATCTCCTGCGAATTGTGGCGTCCAGAAATTGTCACCAATGGCCCGTACGACGATGCTACGGCTGCAGCGGAACCGGGTTACTTGCCGCCGTAGAAAGCACGCAGTCCTCGATCCAACCTGGGACCTGCTGCCCAGTTGTCGGAGCTTGGAGGCCGAAGTCTCAGATTTCAATAATATCGCCCTGGAGCTTTGCGGAGGAGAGCAACTGGAGCATCGGACGAGCGAGGTCGAATAATACTGTGAGGTGTAGATGGGCGACCGTCATCTCATCTATTTGTAGGAGATTCAAAGGATGCATCGCTAGAAAACCTCGCAATGCGTAGAGCCCTTAGGGTTTACCTGTCCGAGAACTCCTTCTCAGAAGCCGCTTCGGTCACTACAGTCTGTAACAGACAGACTAAGGGAGTATGGGATGAAGATTTCGAAGAAGGTTCTGGACCGGTTCTCCGCAACGCTGAAGGGCTTTCAGGCGATAGGTTTTTCGCATAGGGCTCGTGACGTTTCGGAAGCCGATACCGTCACATTGGTTAAAGACATGCTTGCCGATGTCTTTGGTTTTGACAAATACCAAGAACTCACAAGCGAGCATCAGATAGCCAATCGTTATCATCGAAGCTGCTTACGGATGGGGTGTTAATTGCGGGCATAACGGCGCTTGCTTATGCTGTCGCGTTCGCCTATGAATACGGCTACTGCAGTAACTTTGGCATTCCAAATTACGTGATCAGTCCAAACACCACGACTATCTTTGTTGCGTTTTTTAGTATCGTTGTATTTGCCATGTTTGCGCTTATGGGCGGAGAGCTTTTCAGCTACTTTCCTAGCGACCCCGGGCTCAGCCACCTTAAGAGAAGGCTTATCCTGTTTCTATTGATGTTTGCCCTCATAACGATAGCGACGGGGCTGAAATGGATCAATCTTTTATTACTTGGGCCTGCGACAGCCGAGCTTTTGATATATCTGTTCGATCTTTTCGTACAAAGGGGAACGATCAAGGATCGGTTGCTGGAAACCTCGGCCAGATTTGAACGCGAGCCGATCAGGGCTAATCCCGCAGTGCAATACATCTCCAATAGACTTGGTGCACGGGGTTTCTCGATCTTTGGTTGGATATATTTATGCCTTCTTCTCTCGTTCGCCGCGGGAAGTTACGAATCGCGAACCCAATCTGACTTCCAAGTCTTAGTCGGCGCGTCAGATCTTGCATTAGTAAGGATTTATGGGGAGATGGCCGTATTTGTTGACGTCACGAAACCTCTTAAGTCCCCTGGAAGCAGATTTCAAATTCGCCGGTTCTCTGGTGACTCAACGTCGTTTGAACTGGAGCGCCGTCGTTTAGGCGAACTCCCGCGCCATGATCCGGCTTTAGGAATTGGTGAGTTGTGGCGAGATCTCCGGGCTTGGATCCAAGGGACGTCATCTCTACCTTAACGTGATTGGCGTTGGGGCGCTTTAGGTGTTGCAAATCCTCAAAGCTAGGGGATGTCCACCCCACATACGCCACCCGGCGTATATCCCAATCCCCCTCCGGTCCCCAGAATCCATTCATCGCTGCGTAAAAGCCTGACTTTCGGGCTTGTGCGCAGCGAAACGCGATTTACCACCCTACCGGAGAAGCACTCATGCAACGTCGATTTACCCTCAAGGCGCTTACCGCTGCCGTCGCGCTGACGGGCCTTTCTGCCCTGTCAGCACATGCCCAGACCACGGGCACGATCAAGGTTGGCATTCTGCACAGCCTGTCGGGCACCATGGCCATCTCTGAAACCGTGTTGAAAGACACGGTGCTGATGGCGATTGACGAGATCAATGCCAAGGGCGGCGTGATGGGCAAGAAGCTTGAGCCCGTGATTGTGGACCCGGCTTCCAACTGGCCGCTGTTTGCCGAAAAAACCAAGCAGCTGCTGGGCCAGGACAAGGTTTCGGTGATTTTTGGCTGCTGGACGTCGGTGTCCCGCAAGTCGGTGCTGCCCGTCGTTGAGGAAATGAACGGCCTGCTGTTCTACCCCGTGCAGTACGAGGGCGAAGAACTCTCCAAGAACGTGTTCTACACGGGTGCGGCGCCTAACCAGCAGGCCATTCCTGCGGTCGACTACCTGATGAGCAAGGCCGGCGGCGGCGCCAAGCGCTGGGTGCTGCTGGGTACCGACTACGTGTACCCACGCACCACCAACAAGATTTTGCGCGCCTACCTGAAGAGCAAGGGCGTGAAAGACACCGACATCGACGAGAAGTACACCCCGTTTGGCCACTCTGACTACCAGACCATCGTGGCTGACGTGAAGAAATTCTCTGCCGGCGGCAAGACGGCCGTGGTGTCCACCATCAACGGTGACTCCAACGTGCCTTTCTACAAAGAGCTGGGCAATGCCGGCCTGAAGGCCAAAGACGTGCCTGTGGTCGCCTTCTCGGTGGGTGAAGAAGAACTGCGCGGCGTGGACACGAAGCCGCTGGTCGGCCACCTGGCTGCCTGGAACTACTTCCAGTCGATCAAGAGCCCGGCCAACACCGAGTTCAGCAAGAAGTGGGCTGACTACGCCAAGGCCAAGGGCATTGCCGGCCACAAGGACAAGCCTCTGACCAACGACCCGATGGAAGCCACCTACATCGGCATCAACATGTGGAAGCAGGCTGTCGAGAAGGCCAAGTCCACCGAGACCGACAAGGTCATTGCCGCCATGGCCGGCCAGACCTTCAAGGCACCGTCGGGCATCGTGTCGAAGATGGATGAGAAAAATCATCACCTGCACAAGTCCGTCTTCATCGGTGAGATCAAGGCCGATGGCCAGTTCAATGTGGTGTGGAAGACGCCTGGCCCGGTGAAGGCCAAGCCATGGAGCCCGTACATCGACGGTAACGACAAGAAGCCAGACGAGCCGGCCAAGGTCGCTTCGAAGTAAGCGCACCGCAGCCCACGCGGGCCTGTCACGCAAGCCGCACCTGGTTCGCAAGAAATAGGTGCGGCTTTTCAGCTGCAGACCCGCGCTGGCCAAGGACATGCTTTTTTGGCTCGCTTCTTGCGCCGTAGTGTGCCAGGGGTGCCAGCGATGTCGGGTGTTCTAGTGGATGCCAGTCGTTTTTTCATCACCCAAGGGAGTTGCAGCCTGGGTCCTTGCCGAGCCCAGCCTACAGGTTCTTTCATGCACATCTACAGACGACTTTACTTTTACCGACGCCTCCCGCAGCTTCTGCTGGTCGCGCTTCTTTCATTCGCCGGCCAGGCCATGGCCCTGACGGCCGAGGAGGCCAAGGCCATGGCGCTGGGCGAGACCGAGGCGCGGGTCGAGGCCTTGAACAAGGCCGCAGCCAACGCGGATGCGAAGACTGCCGCCTTCATCCAGGCCATGGCCGACGATGCCGTGAAAACCGCGGGCGACAAGGTGTTTGTGGTCAAGGACGACAAGGCTTCCGACCCGGTGACGGGCGCCGCGCTGGCCTTGCCGGCCGACGCTGAAGACGTCATCAACAACAACATGATGCGCGGCGAGCTGGATACCGCGCTGGCCGCGCTGAAGTTGTTCTCCACAGAAGAGAGCGTGCGCCGCGATGCCATCAAGACCCTGTCTGGCGGCAGCGACGAAGCCCGCCTGCCGCTGATTGAAAAAGCCTATGCGGCTGAAACCGTGCCGGCGCTGAAAAACCAGCTGGAGCTGGTGCGCGCCGCCATCCTGCTGGGCAGCACGGACCGGGCCAAACGCCTGGAAGCCGCGGCGCAACTCGCCACCAGCAACAACCCCAACACCAAGACCGTGTTGATCGAGCGCCTGGGCAGCGAGGAAGATGCCGACGTCAAGGTGGCGCTGCGGGCCGCTCTGGCCAAGGTGGAGGCCTCGCTGGCCTGGGGCGACAAGCTGGGTGCCATCTTCAGCGGCATCAGCCTGGGCAGCATTTTGCTGCTGGTGGCGCTGGGCCTGGCCATTACCTACGGCCTGATGGGCGTCATCAACATGGCGCACGGCGAGCTGATGATGATTGGCGCCTACGCCACCTACGTGGTGCAGGGCCTGTTCCAGAAGTATTTGCCCGGCGCGTTTGACTGGTACCTGCTGGCCGCCGTGCCGGTGGCCTTCCTGGCGTCGGCGCTGATGGGCGCGGCGCTGGAGCGCAGCGTGATCCGCTTCCTGTATGGCCGCCCGCTCGAGACACTGCTGGCCACCTGGGGTATCAGCCTGATGCTGCAGCAGCTGGTGCGCTCCATCTTCGGCGCGCAAAACGTCGGCGTGGAAAACCCGGTGTGGATGAGCGGCGGCGTGCAGGTGCTGGGCAATCTCTCGCTGCCCTACAACCGGCTGGTCATCATCGGCTTTGCCATTGCCGTGCTGCTGGGCATGGCCTGGCTGATCAGCAAGACGCGGCTGGGCCTGTTTGTGCGCGGTGTCACGCAAAACCGGCCCATTGCCTCGTGCATGGGCGTGAACACGGCACGGGTGGACACCTACGCGTTTGCGCTGGGCTCGGGCATTGCCGGGCTGGCGGGCTGCGCGCTGAGCCAGGTCGGCAATGTGGGGCCGGACCTGGGGCAGGGCTACATCGTGGACTCGTTCATGGTGGTGGTGCTGGGCGGCGTGGGCCAGCTGGCCGGCACGGTGTATGCCGCGATGGGCCTGGGCATCCTGAACAAATTCCTCGAAGGCTGGACGGGCGCCGTGCTGGCCAAGATTGCCGTGCTGGTGTTCATCATCATCTTCATCCAGAAGCGGCCGCAGGGCATCTTTGCGATGAAGGGCCGCTCGGCGGAGGCATGACCATGAAAATGCCCATCCCCATGCCCACCATCGTGCACCTTCCGGCCAAAGGCCCCTTGCTCACCCGCGCTGGCTGGAGCGCTTTCATGATGGCGCTCATTGCCGTCTGCGCGGTGGCGCCGGTGCTGAACCTGTGGGTGCCGCAGGGCAGCATGTTCCACATGAGCACCTATGCCGTGGCGCTGCTCGGCAAGATCATGTGCTACGCCATCTGCGCGCTGGCCATGGACCTGATCTGGGGCTACACCGGCATTTTGTCGCTGGGCCACGGCGTGTTCTTTGCGCTGGGCGGCTACGCCATGGGCATGTACCTCATGCGCCAGATTGGCCGCGACGGCAACTACAAAAGCGACTTGCCAGACTTCATGGTCTTTCTCGACTGGAAGGTGCTGCCCTGGCACTGGACCTTCAGCGACAGCTTTGTCGCCACGCTGATCCTGATTGTGGCGGTGCCGGGCCTGGTGGCCTTTGTGTTTGGCTACTTTGCTTTCCGCTCGCGCATCAAGGGTGTTTACTTTTCCATCATCACGCAGGCCATGACCTTTGCGGCGATGCTGCTGTTCTTTCGCAATGAAACCGGCTTTGGCGGCAACAACGGTTTTACCGACTTCAAGCGGATTTTGAACATTCCGCTCGCCACGCCCTCCATGCGCATGGTGCTGTTTGTGCTGACGGGCGTGACCCTGCTGGGCTTCTTCCTGTTTTCCAAATGGCTGGTGGGCAGCAAGTTTGGCCGCGTGCTGCAGGCCATACGCGATGCCGAGACGCGCGTCATGTTCTCCGGCTACAACCCGCTGGGCTACAAGCTCACCATCTGGGTGATTTCGGCCGTCATGTGCGGTGTGGCGGGGGCGCTGTATGTGCCGCAGGTCGGCATCATCAACCCCGGCGAAATGAGCCCGGCCAACTCGATTGAAATTGCCATCTGGGCCGCGGTGGGCGGGCGCGCCAGCCTGATCGGGCCGATTGTGGGCGCCTTCATCGTCAACGGCGCCAAGAGCTGGCTCACCGTGGCATATCCGGAGTTCTGGCTGTATTTTCTGGGGGCCTTGTTTATTGGCGTGACGCTGTTCCTGCCCCAGGGTGTGGTGGGGCTTGTGAAGAAACTCCGGAAAGGCGGTGCGGCATGACCCCCGATCTTCTCGAGCAGGGCGCCCGCCGCATTGAAGAGCGCATGGCCGCGCTGCAGGCCGGCAAGATCAACACCGAATCGGGTGGGCGCAGCGCCAGCACCCGGCGCATCTCCACGCCGGGCGAGGTGGACGTCACCCACGGCCGCATCCTTTACCTGGAAGATGTGAGCGTCAGCTTCGACGGCTTCAAGGCCATCAACAAGCTGTCGCTGGACATTGCCCCAGGCGAGCTGCGCTGCATCATCGGCCCCAACGGCGCCGGCAAGACGACCATGATGGACATCATCACCGGCAAGACCCGGCCCGATGAAGGCACGGTCTTCTTTGGCAGCACGATTGATTTGCTGCGCCACAAGGAAGCCGAAATTGCCCAGATGGGCATTGGCCGCAAGTTCCAGAAGCCCACGGTGTTTGAGCAGCTCACCGTGTTTGAAAACCTGGAGCTGGCCCTGAAGACCAACAAGGGCGTGAAGTCCTCGATGTTTTTCAGGCTCGACTCGGCGCAAAGCGACCAGTTGGCCGAAACACTGGTGACGATTCATCTGGCCGACAGCGTGAACCGCCTGGCGGGCAACCTGAGCCATGGCCAAAAACAGTGGCTGGAAATCGGCATGCTGTTGATGCAGGACCCCAAGCTGCTGCTGCTGGACGAGCCGGTGGCGGGCATGACCGATGAGGAAACCGCGCGCACGGCCGAGTTGTTTCTGTCGCTCAAGGGCAAGCATTCGCTGATGGTGGTGGAGCATGACATGAGCTTTATCAAGACCATTTCGGAAATTGTGACGGTGCTGTGCGATGGGGCGGTGCTGGCGCAGGGGACGCTGGATCAGGTGCAGGCGGATGAGCGGGTGATTGAGGTGTATCTTGGGCGGTGATATGGGCTTTGGCTTTGGTGTTTGCTCGTGGCTGGGTTATCGCTGCTTGCACCTGCTGGCCGGGGGTAGCCCGGCGGCTACTCACTTTTCTTTGCTTCGCCAAAGAAAAGTAAGCAAAAGAAAGGCGACCCGGCTGTCTGGGTCCCTTCGCTTCGCTACGGGCAACCTGCGCTGCCCGAGAAAAACGGGGGTCGGCGCAAACTCGCTTCACTTCGTTACGCTCAAACAGCGCGCCGCCCTGATCCCGTTTTTCTCGGGCATCACAGGCCCAGACAGAACGGGGCAATCGGGGAATGAAGTCCGAACAGCCGAACAGCCAAACAGCCGCCGCGCCCGGGTTCGAGTCCAAACCCAAACCCTCAATGCCACGAATTCAATAGCTGGTTCTGCATTCGCTGCTTACGTTAGAGCCACTTTTGATGCAAAAAAAGATAGTCGCCTCGTCGCAACTTTCCCCGTTTTGCTCCTTCCCCCGCTGGGGGAAGGCAGGGATGGGGGCCTTCCCGAATCCGAATCTGCTCCCGCCAGTCCCGTTCTGTCTGGGCCTGCGAGCGCCGGCAAGAACGGGATCAGGGCCGCGCGCTGTTTGAGCCGCAGGCGAGTTTGCGCGGACCCCCGTTTTTGCCGGCGCTCGCAGGTTGCCCGTAGCGAAGCGAAGGGACCCAGACAGCCGGGTCGCCTTTTCTTTGGTGACTTTCTTTTGGCGAAGCAAAAGAAAGTTACTTGCAGCCGGGCAACCCCCGGCCTCTGTCCTCAGCCAAGACCCCATCAAGTTGAAACTGCCAAGAGGCCACTGCCATGCTGAACGTCAAAAACATCAACCAATACTACGGCGGCTCCCACATCCTGCGCGATGTGAGCATGGACTCCCACCTCGGCAAGGTCACGGTGCTGCTGGGCCGCAACGGTGTCGGCAAGACCACGCTGCTCAAGTCGCTCATGGGCCTGGTCCCCATCAAGACCGGCACCATCGAATTTGACGGCAAGCAGATACAGGGCGCGACACCGTATGAACGCGCCAGGGCCGGCATAGGCTTTGTCCCGCAAGGCCGCGAAATCTTTGCGCGCCTGACGGTCGAAGAAAATCTGCGCATGGGTTTGGCCTACAAGAGCGCTGGCACACCGATTCCTGCCGAGCTGTATGAACTGTTCCCTGTGCTCAAGCAGATGCTGAACCGCCGCGGCGGCGACCTCTCGGGCGGGCAGCAGCAGCAGCTCGCCATTGCGCGCGCGCTGGCGGCCAGCCCCAAGCTGCTGATCCTGGACGAGCCGACCGAGGGCATACAGCCCAGCATCATCAAGGACATCGGCCGTGTGATCCGCATGCTGGCCGACCGGGGCAATATGGCGATCTTGCTGGTGGAGCAGTACTACGATTTTGCGCAGGAACTGGCCGACGACTACCTGGTGATGGAGCGCGGCGAGTTCATCGCGCGCGGCCAGGGCAAGGACATGGAAGCCAACGGTGTGCGGCAGCTGGTGGCGATATGAGCGCCATGGGAGCCAAGCAGGCACTGGTTCGACGGGCGGGGCACCCGTGCGATTGAACTGACACGACCGTTCCGTTATTTGTCGGTAGCGGGTGAGGATGCCGGGGAGGCGGCGGGTGAACCGCCCACCTTGCCGGCAACACGGCTGGCCGCGCCGGCAGTTGCCTTCGTGCCATGCTCGACTCCGCGGGCCGTTGCCTTGGCTCCACGTTCGATGCCGCTGGCAGCGGCCTTCGCTCCGCGCTCGACCCCGCGAGCGGCTGCCTTCACCCCACGCTCGACGCCGCTCGCAGCGGCTTTTGCGCCTCGCGCGACCGCATTTCCCACCTTGCCAACTACGCCAGGCGCGGTGCTCGTGGTTGACTCCGCGGGTTCCTCCGAGGCGGCCTCGGCGTGGCCCAGCAGAATGAACACTGAGATCAGCGCTGCTGCGGTCTTGAGAATCGTATTCATGGAAGTTCTCGTGTCTGTGTTATCGCGCCATGATAGCGCTTGCCTGCAATATGGCGACGATTGCAACGACCGAAGCACCCGTACCCGGCCAGAACCGGTCGGGCAGCCATCCCCTCACATCTGAACAGGAGAGAACGTGCGGGACCCGCTCCATCAACTTGAGGACAGGTTTCAGCCCCGCCGTGCCGCCTCTATCGCGGCGATGTCGATCTTTTTCATGGTCATCATCGCGTCGAATGCGCGCTTGGCCGCCGCGCGATCGGGGTCGGATACCGCCGCGGTGAGGACGCGTGGGGTGATCTGCCATGACAATCCCCACCGGTCTTTGCACCAGCCGCACGCGCTTTCCTGGCCGCCGTTGCCGACGATCGCGTTCCACAAGCGGTCGGTTTCAGCCTGGTCGTCGGTCGCGATCTGAAAAGAAAAGGCCTCGTTGTGCTTGAAATGCGGGCCGCCGTTTAGCCCGATGCAGGGGATGCCGGCGACGGTGAACTCGACCGTCAGGACATCGCCCTGCTTGCCGTCGGGATAGTCGCCCGGTGCGCGGAGGATGGCGCCAACAGCGCTGTCGGGGAATGTTTTGGCATAGAAGTTTGCGGCGTCAGCGGCGTCGCCGTCGTACCACAGACAGATCGTGTTCTTGCTGGTCATTTCGTGTCTCCTGAAGAGTTGGGAATCCGGCATCCGCCACCGTCCAGACAACTCCAATCGTACTCATCGCGGGCCCCCGGCCTGTCGGATGGGACTGATGCCGTTGTAGGGATCCGCCGATGCCGTGCGCTCCACACTCTCCCAAGGCGGTCAGGGCTCCGGTTTCGCCAGCTCTGCGGGCGGGCTGTTGCTGCGGGTCCGGGTCCCGGGTCAGGCCTTCTACCCCGCACCCGCATTCGTCAACCCTGGGGCTGGGCGAACGCTGCGGCATGTCCCGGTTTGCGCAGCATCTTGTCGACGTCCCCGGCATGCAGTTCTTCCAGGTGGATCATCTGTCGAGCGTATTCTTCCAGTGCGACAGAGCGATGCTCCACCAGTGTCAATAGCTCGCGGTACAGCTTCAGGGCACCCGTCTCTGCTTCCAGCGACTCGCGCAGGATCGCGGCGATATCAAAGGTGTGGCTGTCCAGCAGCTTGCCGATCGCAAGCGACGGATAGGCACCGAGCGTGGTGATCCATTCCCCGGCCTGCTGGGCATGCAACAGCGATTCAGTGGCCTGTTCGCGCAACCAGGCAACAATCGGAATACGGCCGAACCCGAATACCAGAAATGAGTAGTGGGTGTAGCGGACGACGCCGGCGAGCTCGGCCTCAAGTATCCGGTTCAGCACGCCAACGACCTGGTCTTTTTCAATCTCCGACATGACTCGTCCCTCCTAAAGCTCTTTCAACACGGACAGGAAATTCAATCATCTCAGGCGAAGTATCGACACGATCCGGATGCTCGCGGCCCGGTACCGGTCTGCGCGAAGCGAGCCAAACTCAGAACTGAAGCTTTATGGGTCGTTGACGGTTTCGTGTTCAGCGGGAATGAGGATCTCGAGCAGCTCGCAGTCGTCCGACCAGCCGACGACCGTGTGGCGAATGCCGGGTGGCTGGACCCAGCACGACCCGGCGACCAGCCGCTGGGGTCCGATGCCCTCGAAGTCTGTCTGGAACCAGCCCTTCAGACAGTAGACCAGCTGGAACTGCACATTGTGGTGATGTCGCACGCTGAGTTCCGTGCGGAACGGCGCAGTCATGCGGATCACATGTGCTTTGGCCAAGCCATGGGTCGCAGCCGCGACGCCCAGATCGCGGTAAGCCGAGTAGTCCCGCAGGCCGCCGGTTTTGAAGTCGGCCTCGTTGTGGTGGCTGATGACAAAGCGCTGCGGCGCCTCGTGAAGAGGACGTTCCATCTGATTCTCCGAAAAGATCGGCAGACCGCAATTTAACCTCCGAATCCGCAGTGACGCAAGCGCACGGCGGCGCCTGCGCCGTCAGGCTGTCAGCTGGCAGGGGTGCGGGGCTGACAGCTGCGAAGATCCGGGGGCGTCGCCCTTCAACGAGCGGCATAACCATCTCGCGACCATGCGGCGCAGGTCGGGAGGCGAGGGGGTTGGGGTGCGATCAATCCGATTCTTGCGCTGCAGTGATCACCCGGCGCAGTCTGCCTGCGGACGCTGGCGATTGCCTGCTCCTGGCCGACTTTGGATTTGACGGTCAGCTTTTGGCGGCTGTAGAGGTTTCGGAACTGGTCGCTCCAAAGCAGTCGCCGAACTCTGTAACTTGAGCTTCGGCTATGCGCCGATGATTTCAACGACTGCGGCACCCGCACCCGGGCCAGAGGCGGACATCAATTGGCGCGAGGAATTTTGTCGTCCATGCGGTGAAACCAATCCCTGCTCGTATCCTGGTGCCCAAAGAGCAGATCTTCTCCTAGCGCGCGTGTGTGCGTAACTCCCAGCATGGCCATGTCACGCGAGACTTCCTCCCGGAGCAAGGAGATACTCTTGCAGACGCCCTCTTCTCCACCGACAGCCGCCGCGTAGTTGAAGGGTCGGCCGACAAAGACGAATCGCGCGCCAAGAGCCAGCGCTTTGAGCGCATCGGTGCCCCGCCGAAAGCCGCTGTCAATCATCACTGGAATGTCCGGGCAGGCCTTGACGATGCCGGGCAACACACGCATCGGTGAAACCGTGCTGTCAAGCTGTCGGCCCCCATGGTTGGACACAATGATGCCGTCGGCGCCGTTTTCCACCGACAAACGGGCGTCCTGGATATCAAGGATTCCTTTGACCACCAGTTTTCCTGGCCACATCCGCCGGATTAAACGGATGTGCTCCCACCCGAGATGCCCACGATCCGAAAAGTCACGCAGCACATTGGACGACAGGATGGGTGCACCGCGCCGCGCATGGTTATTCTCAAAGTGCGGCATGCCGTGCTTCAGGATGGTTTTTAGAAACGTTCCAAAGAGCCAACGAGGATGCGTCAAACCTTGCCACGCCAGTCGCGCGCTGGGCCGCAAGGGCGTTGAGAATCCAGCGCGGATGTTGTTCTCCCGATTGGACGCGATGGATGCGTCGAGCGTGATCACCAGTGTCCCGTAGCCAGCGGCCTTTACGCGGTCAATCAGCGCGACGATCTCGGGCTCCGCGCCGGGCAGGTAAGCCTGGAACCAGGCACGTGGGTTCGCTCGTATGACTTTCTCAAGCGGGATGAGCGAAGAGCCACTCATGATCATCGGCACGTTCTCCCGCGCCGCCGCATTGGCGAGCGCGAGGTCACCGCGGTAGGCAGACAGAGCGCAAAGCCCCATCGGCGCGATGCCGAAGGGGGCGGACCAGGTTTCGCCGAAAAGGGTGGTTTCGGTCGACCGCGCACAGGTATTCACCAGGACGCGCGTCACGAACTCGAATCTCTCGAAGGCTCGGGCGTTTGCCTGGAGCGACTGGTTGCGCTCCACGCCTCCACATACATACGCAAATATGGGTGCAGGCAGATGCCGCCGCGCGGCGGCCTCGAAGTCGTCCAGGCAAAGAATGTGGCCCAGCCTTCCGGGAAGGGCCAGTGGCTCTCGTTTCATCTGATCTTTACTTGTCGGTCCAGGGCATCACTTGCCAGAGCTGCTTGAAGCCGGCCTCGCTGTCCTTCAGTTCTGCGGCATAGGCGGCAGGCGGCAGGTAGCGCAGTGGTGCGAAATAGTTGGCGGCCTTGGCCTGAAACTCGGGGTCCACCACAGCTTTCTGAAGCGCGGTCACCAGTTGCTCGCGAATGGCCGGGGGCAAATTCTTTGGTGCGCCGACGCCGCGCAGCGACGCCATGATCACATCGTAGCCTTGCTCCTTGAACGTTGGAACGTTCGGCGCAAGTGTCGAGCGCTTTTGACTCATTTGGCCCAAATGGCGCAGCGGGGAGCCACCTTTCTGATACTGGAGAGCTTCTCCAATATTCATCGCGGCCATCATGATCTGCTTGCTGGCTACGGCGTTGTGCACTTCCGCAGCTCCTTTAAACGGCACGTGAGTGAACTGCACGCCCGCTGCACGCTCCAGCATCAATGCCGCAAGATGGTCGTCAGAGCCGATGCCAGTGGTCCCATAAGTGACCTTGCCGGGGTTGGCCTTGGCATACGACACAAGCTCAGCCAGGCTCTTGATTGGCGTATCGTTATGTACGGAGAAGTTTCCCGGGTCGTCGACCACGTTGCCAATGAGGTCAAAGTTCTGCCAATGAAAGTTGGACTTGCGCTCAATGGGAATCGTCAGCACGTTGGGCGTGTTCAGGAATCCGATGGTGTAGCCGTCGGGTTGGGCATTGCTCACTTCGGTGAATCCGATCCCGCCCCCCGCCCCAGGGCGGTTGATCACGACAATCGACGCATTCCCGCCCATGTGCTTCTGCATGTACTGCGCCACAAGGCGGGCGATGATGTCGGTTCCGCCGCCAGCGGCATAGGCGACCACCATCTTGATCGGCTGCTCGGGATATGCCGCCTGAGAGACGGCTGGCATGACGGCAGCCGCGCACAGTGTGAGAGCCGGCAGCAGTCGGCGCAGCAAGTTGGGTATGGATTTCATGGTGTTGTCTTCTTTGAAAAGTGGTTTGTGAACTTGCCGAGAATCTGTGCACGACGCCGCTCGAAGTCCGGCCAGACTTCGGGGTTGATCAGCCGCGGCGGGCGACCGCCGGCCAATACGCCAACGATCTGCTCTGCCGAAATGGCAGCGATGTTGCCTCTTGCCTCATGGGTTACGCCGGCCGTATGAAAAGTGGCAAACACGTTGTCCATTGCCAGCAAGGGGTGGTCGAGAGGAGGGGGCTCCTGATCCCACACGTCGATGCCAGCGCCGGCCAAATGTCCCGACTGCAGCGTTTGCACCAGAGCTACCTCGTCATGAATGCCGCCCCGCGCCGTGGTGATGAAGATGGAGCCCTTTTTCATCTGTGCAAAGGCGTCCGCATTCATCAGCTTGACCGTGCTGGCCACCCTGGGGCAGTGCAGCGACACAAAGTCTGACTGGGCGAGCAAGGCCTGGAAGGACACGGCACGAGCGCCGCGGCGCCCAATCTCCTCTTCGGACAGGAATGGATCTGTTGCGATCACCTCAAGGCCGAACGCCTTGCAGAGCGCCGCAACGCGCGTGCCGATGTGACCGATGCCGACGAGACCGACGGTTTTGCCGCGAATCTCGTGCCCCATCACGTCTTCGCGCGAGTAGCCGACTTCCCGGCGCATCCGGCGGTCCCCTTCCAGCATCCTGCGCGAAACGCCAAGCATGAGACCCAGCGTGTGCTCCGCAACGGAAGCAGCATTGCCGCCTGCCTGATTCACCACGGCGACGCCGGCTGCAGTGCAGGCCGCAACGTCTACGGTGTCATAACCGGCGCCGCCAGCAGAGACACACAGCAGCTTCGGGCTGCGCGCAATGAGATCGGCTTGTGCGAACCACTCCCTGGGGAGTTCGTCCTTCGCGGCCGAGACGTGGTACACGTGCGCGTCAGCTAGTGCGTCCCAGGCCTCGGCCGGATTGCCGTGCACTGGAAACACGCGCAGGGAGACATCCGTCTCGCGCGCCAAACGCTCGTCGAAAGCAGGAGCGATCCACAGGTCCGAGCGGACCACTCTTTTGTCGGTGGTTGTCATTCAGCGTGGTTCCGTGTTGCAACCCAGACGGGTCAGCGTTGCATCGATCCACGTGGTGTCCAGCGTGCCAGCCGCGATATCCGCCAGCATCTTCTTTTCGAGCTCCATCTTCCTGTGGGTGGCGGCGAGGACGTCTTCGATGTCGTCATATGGAATGCACAGAAGGCCATCCGCGTCACCGACGATCAGGTCACCCGGCTGGATGACCATACCGTCGATGGCGATGGGGACATTGATCTCGCCCGGGCCATCCTTGTACGGACCGCGGTGCGTCACGCCCGCCGCGTAAAGGGGGAAATCGCCCTGGCCGATCTCTTCGCAATCGCGCACGGCACCGTTCAGAACGATGCCGGCCAGGCCGATGCGGACTGACGTGGCGACCATGATTTCACCGAAAAGGGAGTTCGTCAGGTCGCCCCCGGCATCCACCACGATCACGTCGCCCGGCTGGGCGAGCGTGAGCGCCTTGTGGATCATGAGGTTGTCACCAGGCCGGCACTTCACCGTGAGTGCCGGTCCCGCCAGGTAGCCGCCCTTGTGCATCGGGCGCAGCCGGGGGCCGGCTGCCGTCATGCGCGTCATGCAGTCGCTGATATTTGCAACGGGAAGACCACTGAACGCCTGCACGAGTTTCGCCGACACTTGGCGCTTGCGTTTGAGAATTTGAAGACCGACCATGGAAAGTATTGATAAAAGTGGTTAAGGGGTAAGGCTCATGAAATGTACAATAAAAAAACAATTAAGTCGAATCAATTGGTGTAGGGTATACACTTACATGGGTAAATATCGCGTTTTACGTTTGATGGAAGAACAAAATAGGAACAAAAATGGCTGCAGCCGCTGACAATGCCTACGAAATCCTGAAGCAGCGCGTGATAGGAGGCACCTATGCGCCAGGCGCGCAGCTCAAGGAAGAACACATCGCGCGCGAGCTGGAAATCAGCCGGACCCCCATCCGTGCGGCGCTCAAGCGCCTGGTCGATGACGGGCTCGCGACGGCCGACCCGAACCGTGGCGTTCGCGCTGCCGAATGGACCGACTTCGACATCGAAGAAACATTCGACTTGCGGGGTCTGCTGGAGTCGCATGGCGCAGGGCTCGCGGCCCGTCGAGGCGGCCTCGCGCTTGCGGATCGCCTTGACGACCTGAACGAACAGATGGACAAAGCGATCGCGGCTGGGGACGGTGGCCCGCCCGAACGCCTGCAGGAGATCAATTCCCAGTTTCATCATGCGATCCTGGAGGCAAGCGGGTCGCCACGCCTGCGCTCCATGCTGGCAGGCGTGATCGACATGCCGATCGTGATCCGATCGCATTTCATCAGCACCCGTCAGGACAAATTGCAGAGCCTGCAGCACCACCGGGACCTTGCCGCTGCAATCCGCGCGGGGGACCCGGAGCTTGCCAGGCAGGTCATGTCCCTGCATTTGCGCGTCGCCTCGCACCGGTTCAAGCGCCAGCGCATTGAATTCAGTGCCTCTCATTCAGATGGAGATCACCGTTGATTCCTGCCCTGCATGCTGGAGGCCTGCCGGCTTCACTCACCCGGGAGTACCTTGCGGAGCTCCGCCTTCGCGGCTTTGGCGGTGACATCGAACAGACCCACGCCGACCGTACCGTGTTCGCGACGGACAACTCCATCTACCAGCTTGCGCCACAAGCGATTCTTTTCCCGCGCGATGAGACTGATGTCGTTCGTATCGCCAGGCTCTCCGGTGATCCACGCTTCACCTCGCTAAAGTTCACGCCACGCGGCGGCGGTACCGGCACGAACGGCCAGTCGCTCACCGACGGCCTGTCTGTGGATTTGTCGCGGTATATGAACGCCATCCTCGAAATCAATGTCGAAGAGGGCTGGGCGCGCGTGCAGGCGGGCGTTGTGAAAGACCAGTTGAACGCGGCCGTGGCCGCAAGCGGGCTATTTTTCGCGCCGGAACTTTCACCGTCCAATCGCGCGACGATTGGCGGAATGATCGCGACCGATGCTTCTGGACAGGGGTCGGTGCTCTATGGCAAGACGCGGAACCACGTGATGGAGCTGAACGCGGTGTTCATGGACGGGACGCAATGGCAGTCCAGGCCGCTGACACCCACTGAACTGGAAAGCGCCAAAGGCCGCAACGACCGGGTCGGCCGCGTGCTGCGTGTGCTCGACCGTATCCGTCAGGACGACGCGGAGTTGATCGCTGATACGTTTCCGAAGCTGAATCGGTGTGTCACCGGGTATGACCTTGCGCATCTTTGTGACTGCCATGGCCGCTTTGACCTTGGCGCCGTGATCTGTGGCGCGGAAGGCACGCTGGCCTTCGTCACCGAGGCGAAGGTCAAACTCACGCCGGTACCGCGCTTCACCGCCTTGCTGAACATCCGTTACGCCTCGTTTGATGCAGCGCTTCGTGATGCCGGCACCTTGATGAAACTGCAGGCGGCATCAAGCGAAACGATCGATGCAACCGTCCTTCGTCTGGCGCGGCAGGACGCCGTCTGGCTCAAGGTGTGTGATTTTTTCCCCGACGACCCCGAGGGGCCGGCCGAGGGGGTAAATATCGTCGAGTTCGTCGCCGCGGACGAGGCCTCGATTCAAGAGCAGTTGGCACGCGTCGAGTCGGCACTTGCTGCCGGCGGGGTTGGTCGAAGGGGCTACACCGTCGCGCGAGGTGCCGAAGCCGCTGCGGCGATCTGGTCTATGCGCAAGAAGTCGGTAGGGCTCCTCGGCAACATGCAGGGCGAGAAACGTCCCATGCCGTTCGTGGAGGACACGGTTGTGCCCCCGGAGCACCTGGCAGACTACATTCGGGAGTTTCGCGCGGCACTGGACCGCCGCGGACTGGTCTACGGTATGTTCGGCCACGTGGACGCCGGATGCCTTCACGTTCGCCCGGCACTGGACATGAAAGATCCGGCGCAGGAACAGCTGGTGCGGGAGATCTCTGATGAAGTGTTCGAGTTGACGCGCAAGTACCGGGGCGTACTGTGGGGGGAGCACGGCAAAGGTTTTCGATCCGAGTACGCGCCAGCCTTCTTTGGCCAGCTTTATCCGCGAATGCAGGAAGTCAAGGCCGCCTTCGATCCGCACAACCAGCTCAATCCGGGCAAGATCGCCTCGCCGCCTGGGCACGAACTCACGCGCCTGGATCAGGTTCCTACGCGCGGACAAGCCGACAGACAAATACCCATCAGCGTATGGCGTTCCAACGAGGACGCGCTGCATTGCAACGGCAACGCGGCGTGCTTCAATTACGATCCCGACGATGCGATGTGTCCGTCATGGAAGGCAACCCGAGACCGGAAGCATTCGCCAAAAGGCCGGGCGTCTTTGATGCGCGAGTGGCTACGGCTGCTGGCAGCAAAAAATGTGGATGCAGTCGCTGCATCGTCTCGAGGCTGGCTGGACTTCCCCTCTCGTGTGCTGAATACGTGGAAGGCCAGCCGCGGGGCTCCCGACTTCTCGCACGAGGTAAAAGAGGCCATGGACGGGTGTCTGGCGTGCAAGTCGTGTGTGGGCCAGTGTCCAATCAAGGTCGACGTCCCCGCTTTTCGGTCGCGTTTTCTCAATACCTACTACGGCCGCTTCATACGTCCCTCCAAGGATCACCTTGTAGCGGGTTTGGAGGCCTGGCTGCCGTGGGTCGCGAAAGCGCCGAGACTGGTTAATGCCATCACCCATGGTCAGCTCGGCCTCTTCGTGGCGCGTCGGCTGGGGCTTGTCGAGTTGCCCGCGCTTGGGACTGTCGCCATCCGGGAGCCATTGGATCGTTGGGGCGTGCGGACGGCGACGCCAGAAGCACTTGCCAAATTGACCCAGGCCGAGCGCAGCAAGAGCGTGGTGGTGGTGCAGGACGCGTTTACCACGCATTACGACGCCCAAGTAGTGCTCGACTTGGTTGAACTGCTTCAACACCTGGGGTTCATGCCATGGCTCGCCCCGTTTCGTCCTAACGGCAAGCCGCAGCACGTGCTCGGTATGCTCGACAGGTTCCGGCGGACAGCAAGCGTCAATGCGGGGATGTTGAGTGAGCTTGCAGAAACGGGCGTGGCATTGGTTGGCGTGGAACCCTCCATGACCTTGGCCTACCGATCTGAGTATGTCAAGGCGCTGGGGATGGACGCGGTTCCCCAAATTCTGTTGCCACAAGAATGGCTGTCCATGCGGATTGATGAACTGGATATGATTCCCTTGGAGGAAGGACCTGCGTGGTCACTTTTGCCACATTGCACCGAGCGCACAAACGCCCCTGCCGCTACTTCAGATTGGATCAAAGTCTCGCGTCGATTAGGGGTTGATTTGAAGATCCTGGAGAGTGGCTGTTGCGGCATGGCCGGTCTGTACGGACACGACCTCGCGAACAGGGCTGCGTCGGAAAAAATCTACGGCCTGAGTTGGGGGCCGATCCTCGCTAAAGCCAGCCAGGGAGGCCGAACGGTTGCGACAGGTTTCTCGTGCAGGTGCCAAGCAGAGATTGTTGATGGTCTGCGTTTGATGCATCCCATTCAGTTGCTGCTCCGTGCAGCACAAGCAAAGAGTTCGCGGGACCGCGCCACGCTCGCAGACGCAGCGGTCGCAAAACCTTGAACATCACGAGAACGCTGAGGCCAATAGAGTACCCTGATCGCTAGCTTCTCCACCCTAGGAAGGCCGTGTCTGCTTTGGGCCCGATGTGGGCAGTCATGAATGACCGCTGACGGGTCGGTGAAACGCAGGAAATTAACTTCCAGAAAGCTACCGGTGGTGAATGGCAGAAAACGCTGCTTTACCGACGTTCAAGGGGGCCACTGCGACCGACCGCAACAGACTGCAAGCGGCTGTAGAGATTTCCAATCTCGCAGCTCCATAGCGGTCACAGGCTTTGACTCTGTGGGTGTCGACAATGTGGCGACGATTTCATCTAACGGAGCACTGGCACCCGACCAATACCTCTTTGGACGCTAGGCAGCCTCCACATGCCAACTAGAGGGTTCTTATTTGCTTCGGGGCGTCGAGCGTGCGCGCTTGCTCTTCGTGGCCACCAGCAAGTCGTGCAGCAACTGCGCTGCTGCAGGAAGCGCTTTACCTCTGCGCGAAATCAAACCCAAAACCCGACTGACCTCAGGCGCGACCAGAGGGACAGCTACCAAGCCCTCGTGTCCTTTTGGCGGCAACGCCATTCGAGGGACAACACCGACCCCGAGCCCTGCTAAGACCATGCTCACGAGCGCTGGTACGTGGTGAACTTCGCAAAACCATCGCGGCTTTGAGCTTACACACGCAAGCGCTTGGTCGATCAAAAAGCGGTTTCCGCTGCCCTGTGCCAGCGCGATGTAGTCATAGCCACTCAATTCTTCCCACGTAACGTTTTTACGACGGGCAAGAGGATGAGATTTCGGACAGGCGACCACGAATAGCTCTTCGATCAGTGGAGAAAATTCCACGTCGGGCTCTTGTGTCCCGATGTAGGTGAGGCCGAAGTCTGCATCCCCCCTCGTCACGGCCAGAAGTACATCTGCCGATGACTCATCCATCACACGAACGCGAATGCGCGGATAAAGCCGATGGTATTCGGCAACCACGTCTGGAAGAAAGTAGCTTACTGCGGACGGAACACAGGCCAGGCTGACCTGTCCGGAGAGGCGCTCGGCCACATCACGTATTCCGAACAGCGCACCTTCCAGTTCGTTCAGGACAAAGCGCGCCTTGTGCACGAAGGCCCGGCCGACGGCCGTCAAGGTGATTTTTCGGGTTGTCCGAATGAATAGCTGGACACCGAGTGCATCTTCCAGCTTGTCCACCCGCCTCGACAGCGCCGACTGGGAAAGAAACATCGCTTCGGAAGCTGCACGGAAGCTCCCCAGATCCGCCACAGAAAGAAAGGCACGCAAATCAGCAAGGTCGAAATTCATGTGTTTAACGCAGGAATAGCTCAGATATTTGCACTTTACACGGGAAATGCCTGTAGGAGAAGATTCGGCTTCGCTTGGCTGCATTGCATTAGATGCGGCATCCGTGGAGACAACGTGACGGTGGAAACCGTCCCATACAGAGACCAATATGAATCGACTTTTCCTATCCAGAAAGCCCAACCCTTCTCAGCAGCGCTTTGCCTCCATGGCCAAGTCCACGCGCCGCTTACTGGTGCTGAGCACTGTGCTTTTCACATGGTTGGGCGTATCACCCGCTCACGCTCAAGTGTGGTCCCCTAGTCGACCGATTCGTCTGATCGTGCCTTACGGTCCTGGCGGCAGTTCCGACGTCATTGCGCGATCACTGGCTGCTGAAATGTCCAAAAGCCTTGGGCAGCAAATCGTGGTGGACAACAAGGCCGGAGGACAAGGCGTGATTGCGATGCAGGAGACGGTTCGTGCAGCGCCGGACGGCTACACCATCGTACTCGGGCATGTCGGCACGCTGGCGGTCAATCCGGCAATGATGAACAAGCTCCCCTACGACGCAGTCAAGGACTTTGTTCCGATCACGCTGCTGGCCAAGGTGCCCATGGTGTTCGCAGTCGGCCCCAACGTTCGTGCCAAAACCTTGCCCGAATTTTTGGCACAGGCGAAGGCGTCTCCGGGCAAGCTGAACTACGGATCCGCAGGCAACGGGAGTGCGGGACACCTGGCCTTCGAGATGCTGAAGGTAACTGCCGACGTGGACGTCATGCACGTGCCGTACAAGGGCACGGGTGCGCAGATGACCGATCTGCTGGGTGGAAACATCGATGCCGCTGCTGCGGGACTGCCCGGCTTTCTTCCACATGTGAAATCAGGCCAACTTCGTATTTTGGCCGTTGGTTCCGCTGCCCGTCTGCCAAGCGTCCCAGAGGTACCGACTGTTGCAGAGCAAGGTTATCCTGGATTCGAAAGCTCTCAATGGTTCGGCCTGATGGCACCCGCCAAGACGCCGGCGGCTGTGGTTGACCGGTTGCATGCCGAAGCGGTCAAGGCGCTGGCCTCGCAAGCAGTCCGTCATCGCCTCGCCGAAGATTCAAGCACCCCTGTGGGGCAAGGCTCGCAAGAGTTTTCCCGATTCATTGGTGAAGAGCAGAAGCGCTGGGGTGCTGTCGTGCGAAGCGCAAAACTCAAGGCTGACTGATCCAGCTACCGACACCTCCCATTTACACCTACAGGAACATACATGAGCACTCAGCCGAAAACACGCGTCACGATTCAGGAAGAAGAACTTCGTCAACTTGGGCAGCAAGCCTTTGAGGGGCTTGGTCTGCTCCCCAGCGACGCAAGCGAGGTTGTTAAGGTCCTCGTTTTGGCAGACCTTTTTGGCCTTTCCACCCACGGCCTTAGCCGCGTGGAGTCGTATGGTGCGCGCCTGCAAGTCGGCGGGATTGCTGCGCGGCCGGAAATCAAAGTGGACCGCGTTGCGCCCGCGCTGGTCAAGGTCGATGGCGCCAATGGTGTTGGGCCTTTGGTGGGCATGCGTGGACTGAACGCTGCCATGGAAGTTGCCCGCGAATGCGGCATCGGCATGGCGTTCGTTCGAGGAAGCAACCACTTCGGGCCGGTCTCGCCGTACAGCTACATCGCGGCGGAAGCGGGTTTCGCAAGCATGATCGGCAGCAACGCAACGACCACCATCGCGCCATGGGGCGGCAGTGATGCGCGACTGGGCAACAGCCCGCTTGGATTCGGCGTTCCTGGCGCGCCCGGTCACCCCTTCATGCTCGACATGGCGATGAGTGTGGTTGCTCGAGCCAAGATCCGTAACGCGCTGAAGGCCGGGCAGGCGATTCCCGACACTTGGGCAACCGACAAGGATGGGCGCAAGACAACGGATCCCCAATCAGCGTTGGACGGCTTCCTATTGCCCATCGGTGGGCACAAAGGCTATGGTTTGGCGTTGATGGTGGATCTGTTCGCTGGGCTGCTGTCCAATGCAGCGTACTTGTCTCATGTGAAATCGTGGGTGGACGCTCCTGATGAGCCACAGAATCTCGGGCATTTTTTCATTCTTATCGACACCCGTCGCCTGGGTTCGGTCCAGTGGCTCACCGAACGGATGCAAGACTTTTCGGCCATTTTGCATGGCAGCCCGGCGGCGGAGCCAGACAAGCCTGTGGTCGTGCCCGGTGAGATCGAGCTCGCGAACATGGCGCGTCAACGAGCTGAGGGCATCTGCCTTGATCCGGCAGTTCTTGCATTGCTCAAAAGCCACAGCGCAGCTTATGCCGCTTAATCGCCGGATGGATCGGCAGAATAAACAAGGAGACAAGATGAAAACGCTTTTCGTGTTGTTGACGACCGCGTTTGCGCTGGGCTTCGGCACTTCCCATGCCGAGTCTTACCCAAGCAAACCGATCCGATTGATCGTGCCGTATGCAGCGGGCGGTGCAGCAGACATTACCGCGCGAGTGATAGGCCAGAAAATGGCGGAGCGACTTGGCGTTCCTGTCATTGTCGACAACCGGGGAGGAGCGAACGGTTCCATTGGTACGAACGCGGTAGTCCACGCCGCGCCGGATGGCTACACGTTGTTGCTCGTGGCAAGCGGTCCGATTGTTGTCAATCCTTCCCTTTATCCAAAGATTCCGTACGACCCCGTTAAAGACCTGGCACCCGTGACCCAGATCACCAGTTACCAGTACGCTTTGGTGGTCCCCGCGTCATCCCCTATCAAGACCTTGCCGGAACTGATCCAGGCGGCAAAAGCCAACCCTGGCAAGTTCAGCTATGGCTCAACAGGGATCGGGGGTGGTGGACATCTTGCAGGTGAGATGCTGGCCACCATGACCGGCGCGCAATTGACGCATGTGCCTTACAAGGGCAGTGCCCTGGCCTTGGCAGATCTATTGGGCGGTCAGCTTTCGTTTACTTTCGACACAGTGGTGACGACGGTGCCACAGATCAATGGCGGGAAGTTGCGAGGGTTCGCGGTCTCTGGCTCCAAGCGCGCAGCATCGCTGCCTCAGCTTCCGACGATGGCAGAACTCGGGTACAAAGGTTTCAACATTACCCAATTTCAGGGTCTTTTTGCGCCCGCGAAGACGGATCCTGCAGTTATCAAGCGGCTGCATGATGAGGTCGTCCAAGCCCTCAAATCGCCGGACGTAATTCAACGCTTGGTAACGGATGGCGGAAATGATTTGGTGGGAAACACGCCTGAAGAGTTCGCTCGACAGATCAGATCGGATCTCGCGCTGTACGGCAAGCTCATCAAAGCTGCAAACATCAAGCCGGAATAAGCATGTACAGAGTCGATGTGTTGATACAGGGCTACCCCGGAAAAGCAGTCTGTCACGGCGGCTTGGGCTGGAGCACCGTCACTCTGCTGCGAGGCGCCGGAAAGACAGTCCTGCTCGACGTGGGCGCCTTTGGGATCCGTCGAGAGCTGGCAAAGCAGCTCGGGCGCTGTGGCGTTGAACCCAAGGACGTAACGGATGTGGTGCTTACGCACGCGCACTACGATCACGCTGTTAATTTCGTTCTGTTTGAAAATGCCAACGTGTGGATCGGGGACGAGGAGTTGACATGGGCAGCAGGTCAGCCGCCTGGTTTTAATCCATTGCCTGAACTTTACGTCCGTGAACTAGCTCAATCGGACAGGGTGAAGCGCTTGAGTCCGGGGAGTGAATTCCTCCCGGGCCTCCAAGCCATCGGCGCGCCAGGGCACACGCCTGGCCACCTTGTTTTTTATCTCATGGCGAATCCAACACCCATCCTGTTCACAGGAGATGCTGCCAAGAATCGGGCCGAGCTGCTTTGCGGAAAGGTTGATGCCAGTGAAAGCCACGTTGACAGCGAGGAAAGCCTGCGTCTTATCTGGCAATACTGGAGACGTGCGCCCAACACCATTCTGATACCCGGACATGACCTCACCATGCGCCTCAACGACTTGGGACAACCAGAATACATCGGCGAACGGAAAGCGGCCATCTCGGCTTGGTTCGCCGAGACCCTCTTGCAGACGACTTTGATTGATCTTTGTGGAGCAGGGTCGACCGGTCTTTTTACTTCAAAGGTATCGCAATGAATAGCCTGTCAGCAGCCTCAGTCATCCAAGCGGACCCCGGTGTAGTCGCATCTTTCGCGCCCCAGGGAAGGCTCCGTGCTTCAATCAATGTTGGCAACCCCATCCTCGCAAATCTGAGCCCCGATGGATTACCCTTCGGCGTGTCCGTTGACTTGGCGTACGAGTTTGCAAGGCGGTTGAGCGTCGAGCTGGAGTTGAAAGTGTTCGATTCGGCGGGTAAATCAGTAGAAGCGGTCACCAAAGAAGAAGCCGACATTGGCTTCTTTGCGGTGGATCCGTTGCGTGGAGAAAGCATCAGCTTTACTGCCCCATATGTCTTGATTGAGGGCGCTTACTTGGTGCGCGATGCATCGCCGTTGCGAGATAACGCAGAGGTGGATCAACCGGGAATCTGTGTCGCGGTTGGTAAGGGGAGTGCTTATGACCTCTTCCTGACTCGTGAACTCAAGAACGCGATGATTTTCAGGGCACCGACTTCACCAGCGGTCGTGGATACGTTTTTAGAGCAAGGTCTCGAAGTGGCAGCGGGCGTCAAACAGCAACTTCAGGCCGATGCATTGCGGGTCCCGGGTTTGCGCATCTTGCCCGGCCGCTTTATGGTCATTCAACAGGCCATGGGCGTGCCGAGAAGTCGCGGCGACGGCGCCGCATTGGTACTGCGTCAGTTTGTGGAAGAGATGAAAGCTGGCGGGTTTGTAGACAGGGCTCTCGGACGTCATCACATTCAAGGCGCGTCTGTTGCTAAAGCTGTCGACACTTGATTTGCCGCGTGGGAACAGTCGTCACCAACGAGGACATTGTTGAAGTTTCCGAAATCAAAGTTAACCAATATGGACGAGACCCGTCTGCAAAAAATTTCCCAACTTCGGGCCTTCCTAGCCGGCACGATGGAGGTGCGCTTTGGCGTGCCCGGCAGCTGGCCGGTGCGAAAAACTTGGCAATTGAACTTCCAGAAAGCAGTCGCTGGCCAATACCGGCAAACGCCGCAGCCCATCATCCGAATCCCGATCATCAGTGAGCGCAAAGGGCCACAGCGACCTTTTACCTCGCAGCTTCATGTGCCCAAAGATGTGCCCAAAGCTGACGCCGGGCGTTCCAAATTTCCGATTGCCAATGTCCGCGATCAGGCAGCCGAATCGAAGCACAGTCGTCGCCTTCGATCAGGGAAGCAGACATTCCCAGGTTCGTATTTTCCGCACGCGAAGTCGGTTTTAGTCGACTTTGATGTTGCGCGCCTTCACGAGCAATCCGACCCGGCTTGTTTCACCCCGCACGAACTTTGAAAATTCTTCAGACGTCGTGCCGGCCGGCTCCAGGCCGAGCTGCAAAAGCTTGTCCTTGACGCTGGGGTCGCTCACAGCAGTTTGAATGGCCTTGCCAAGCCGCTGCACGACCTCGGGCGGTGTCCCCTTGGGCAGGAACACGCCATTCCACTCGACGACGTTGTACCCGGGCAACCCTGCTTCGGCCAGCGTCGGCGTATCCGGCAATCCGGGTACACGCCTGGTAGAGCTGACAGCCAGCGCCCGGAGCTTGCCGGACTTGACGTAGCCCAGCGTCGAGGCGACGTTGCCGAAGTACGCCGAGACCTGTTCGCCCATCACATCCGTCAAGGCCGGAGCGCCGCCCTTGTAAGGCACATGCATCAGATTGAGCTTCGCCTGCTCGTTCAGGGCCTCACCTGCGAGATGCGAGCCGGTGCCGCCGCCGGCAGACGCAAAGCTCAGCTTGCCGGGGTTTTTACGAGCGAAATCGAGGAACTCGGCCACCGTCTTGTAGGGGGCGCTGACGGGCACCACCAGAATCTGCGGTGCAGTGGCGACCAGTGCGACCGGGATAAAGTCCTTCGCCGCATCGAAGGGCAGCTTGCGCAGGGAAGGGTTGACCGAGAACGCCGAAGCGTCATAGAGGACGGTGTAGCCATCGGCCGCTGCCTTGGCCACATTGTCGGCGCCGATCACACCGCCCGCGCCGGGCTTGTTGTCGATGATGATCTGCTGGCCCAGCCCAATACTCATCTGTTGCGCGACGATGCGTGCCGTGTTGTCGGCACCGCCGCCTGCGGCATAGGGGACGACCATGCGGATTGGCTTTTCTGGCCAGGCAGCCCAGCCCAGGATGGGCAGGCAGGTGACAAGGGCAGCGGCGATGGCGTGCAGGACGCATTTCTTCATGAGGGAGTCTCCGTTGAGTGGATGGCAGGAAAGTCGTAGAGCGACGCCGGGTTCTGGACCAGCACGCGGTGACGCGTGGCCTTGTCGGGAATCCAGCGGGTGAGCAAGTCGAAGAGCACGGCGTCGTCGGGCTTGGCCGCAGGCTCGGTCGAGTGGGGCCAGTCGCTGCCCCAGACGAGGCGCTCGGGAGCGGCCCGGACCCAGTCCTGCGCAGCCGCGTCGAGATCGGCATAGCCACCTTCAGCGCCTACCCGCGAATCGAGGTACGCGCCAGACAGCTTGATCCAGGTGCGGCCGGTGTCCAAAAGTCTCTGCACGATGTCGCGTGCCGGATGCGAGTGGGCCGCCGGAGGCGGCAGGCGCGCCATGTGGTCAAAGACGACAGGGCAGGGCAGGCGCTCAAGCATTGCGGCGTGGTCGACTATTTGCTCGGCATTCCAGTGCAGTTGCAGGTGCCAACCCAGGGCGTGCACGCGGCGTGCCAGCGGCTCGACCATGCCGAAATCGGTCGCGGCGTTGGCCGGCGTGTACAGGGTGAATCGGATGCCCCGGATGCCGCCCTCGTGCAATCGTTCGAGTTCCTCATCCGTCACTTCCGGTCGCACCACCGCGACCCCGCGGCTCACCTCACGGCCCAAGGCGCGGATCGCCGCGAGCGTGACGCTGTTGTCGGTGCCGTGAACGCGTGGCTGCACGATGACCGTACGCTGCGTTCGGATGCGTTGCTGCAGCAGCAGGTAGTCCTCAACGGTCGCATCGTCCACCATGGCTAGCGGCGAGCCGAACATGGGGAACCGGCGATCGTAAATGTGCATGTGGGCGTCGCATGCGCCGTCAGGTGCCGGCTCTGCCGGCTTCCCGGTGCCGCTGCTGTTGGGGTATACACAGCGCAGGCGCATCAGGCACCCGCGAGGTCTGGCGACTTCCGTGACGCCAGCACCAGTGCCGTGTGCTGGCCCAGTGTCGGCGCTGCGAAAGGTTCGGGTCCCGGGGTACGGTCGAACTGGATCGGGCGCGTGAAGCCGCGATATGAGCCCAAGGTCGGATGCGCGAAGGTCGCCACCATGCCCTCGGCCAGCACCTGTGGGTTGTCGAACATGTCCTCGACCGTGCGCGCGGCGGCGCAGGGTACCGCTTCGCCGAACCATTCCTCCCATTCGAGCGCGGTGCGTGTGCACAGCGCCTCGTGCAGCAGCGGAACGATCTCCGCGAAGCGCTGTGCGCGCTTGCGCACCGTGTCGTAGCGTTCGTCATCCGCAAGGTCGGGAAGGCCGACTTTTTCACACAGCGCCCTCCAGAAATGGGGCGTGTTGGCCGAAATGTAGATGTAGCCCTCCCGGGTAGGGTGGATTCCGGTGATGCCACCGGATCTCATGTCGCGCCCGACGTCTTTGGGTTCGCCCTCAGCCCACACCATGCGTGCCGATTGCATGGTGAGCGCGGCGCGCAGCAGTGACACGCCGACGAACTGGCCTTCGCCACTTCTTTCCCGCTCGTACAGCGCCGAGGCGACGCCTGCGGCCACGAGGGCCGAGGCGTAATAGTCGACCACGGACCCGTAGAGGATCTCCGGTGGCTGGCCGCGCTTGCCCTGCAACGCGCACATGCCGGTCATGGTTTGCAGCACCTGGTCGTAACCCGCCTTTTCTTTCAGCGGGCCGGACTCGCCGTAGCCCGTGACGCTGCAATAAACCAGGCGCGGATTGATGGCCTTTAACTGCTCGTAGGCGATGCCCAGGCGTGGCGGCACATTGGGCCGGAAGTTGTGCACCAGCACGTCGGCGGTGCGCACCAGTGCCATCAACGCCGCATGGTCATCCGGTTGTTTGAGGTCCAGCACGACGCCCAGCTTGCTGCGGTTGACGCCGATGAAGGCTCGGCTCTCGGCCTCCAGGGTCGATGGGTATTTCCGAAGGTTGTCTCCGACGGGTGGCTCGATCTTGATGACCTCTGCGCCCTGGTCGGCCAGCAGCGAGCAACCGTAAGGGCCGGCAATATAGGCGCTGAGGTCAAGCACGCGCAAGCCGCTCAGAGGCCCTTTGGGGCCGCTGCGCTCAGGCAGTGAGTCACCAGCGCCGCGGGTGGTGGTGTTCATGGACATCTCCTCAGTCTGCGGTGATGTTTTGCTGCCTGGCCAGTTTTTTCCAGCGCGCAACATCGTCTGCAATCACAGTTGCGAATTGCGCTGGCGTGAGCTGCATGGCAATCGCACCTTCCTTCAAAAAGTTGGCCACGATCGCGGGCCTTGCCAGCGTCTGGTTCACGGCGCTGTTGAGCTTGTTCACGATGTCGGGCGGCGTGCCCGCGGGTGCCAGCAAACCCCACCACAGTTCGAACTCGTAGCCTGGTACGGCCGTGGCAATGGGGGTGAGGTCCGGAGCAATTGGGCTTGACGTGAGGCTTGTAATACCCACTGCGCGCACCTTGCCGGCGCGCACCATTGGCAGCAGCGAGGGGCCGCTGGAGATCAGCAACTGCGTCTGGTTGCCGATCAGGTCGGTCACCGCCGGTCCCATGCCGCGATACGGCACATGCGTGATGAACATGTTGCCGACTTTGGCCTTGAGCAGTTCGGTGCCAAACTGGTTGACGCTGCCGGTGCCCGAGGAGGCATAGTTGTACTTGCCCGGTTTCGACTTGATGGCAGCGATCAGCTCGGCCGGTGTCTTCGCCGGGAAATCGTTGTTGACGGCGACGATGAACGGGCCCTTGGCGAACATCGCCACCGGGGCGAAGCTCTGGGTCGGATCAAACGGGAGTTTGGACTGGATGGCCGCGTTCGTCGTCATGCTGGACGACACCGCCACCAGCGTGTAGCCGTCGGGCGCGGCCTTGGCGACCTGGCCGGTACCGGTATTGCCACTGGCGCCGGGCCGGTTATCGATGATCACCGGCTGCTTGAGTTGCTCACCCAGCTCCTTCGCCACCTGGCGTGCGAACGTGTCGTTCGATCCACCCGCCGGGTAAGGCACCACGATCGTGATCGGTTTCGATGGATAGCCTGCCTGCGCGAATACAGCGCCAGGCAGCAGACTGGTGCCGGTGAGGGCGGCCAGCACGAGGTTCCGAAGTGAAAGGGTTGCGGGCATTTGCATGGTTGTCTCCAGGTTTTTCAGGAATGGGTTCGGTCGGGTTTCAGCCGGTATTTAGCCGGTATTCAGCCGGGCAGAAGCCCGAGGCTGCGGGCGCTTGCGACGATGGCGCGGGCGCGGATCACAAAGGGGATGTCGATCATCTTGCCGTCGACCACATAGGCGCCGACGCCGTCGGCGTCCGCTTGGCGGGCGGCCTCGACGACCTTGCACGCATGTGCGATTTCCTCGTCGGTCGGTCGGTACACCTCGTTGGCGATCGCGATCTGGCTCGGGTGGATGCAGGTCTTGCCCAGGAAGCCCAGACGGCGCGACAACGCCGCCTCGGCGCGAAAGCCATCGGCGTCCCGGATATCGGCGAACGCCCCGTCGTAGGCATAGACGCCGGCCTCGCCGGCCGCCATGCGAATCGCAAACATCGCCTGCTGGATCGCCGCAGGTTCGCGTCGGGCGATGCCGAGGGGCTCGAACAGATCGCCCAGGCCCATTTGAAGGCCGACCACGCGCGGGTCCGCCGCTGCGAGTTCGGCGGCCATACGCAATGCTTTCGGCGCTTCGATGTTGAGCAAGAGGCCGAGCGGCCTGCGTACACCGTTGTCCTGTTCGGCGCGGGCGATCGCCGCGACGGCGGCGCGCACGTGCGCCGGACTTTCCGGCTTGGGCAGATTGATCAGATGCACGCCGGGCTGAACCACGGCCGCGATGTCGTCCGCAAAGTGCGGCGTGTCCATGGCGTTGACCCGGACGATCAGCGTCTTGGTCGAAGCCGCAGCCGCATCGCTTTGCAGAAATTCGCGTACGGCGCGTCGGGCCCCGGCTTTGCGCGGCTCGGCCACCGCGTCTTCCAGGTCAAAACAGATGCCATCCGCGGCGCCGTTCAAGGCTTTGGCGAAGAGCTCGGGGCGCGAGCCCGGGACAAACAGTTTGCTTCTCATGAAGGCAGTGTCGGCCATGCATGAAGCAATAACAACACATACTATCTATGATGAGATGATAGAAAATGTATATTTATGGAAACAACCTATCTTCGCAGCTTCCTTCTGGTCGTGGAATCGGGCTCGATGTCCGAAGCGGCACGCCGGCTCGACCTGACACCCGCCGCCGTCGCCCAGCAGATCCGCACGCTGGAGCGCGAGCTCAACGCGCCACTGCTGGCGCGCGCTGGCCGCACGGTGCAGCCGACCGGGGCCGGCCACTTGTTGGTGAACAAGGCCAGGGCGCTGCTGCGTGACGTTGGCGACATCAAGGCTCTCCTGGGCAGCGACACGGCCGGCGGAGAGCTTGTCGTCGGCACCATCAACACCGCCCTCCACAGCCTGCTCCCCGACATCCTCGCCCGCTTCGTCAAAACGCATCCCGGCGCCAAGGTGTTTCTTCAATCGGGAACGACCAGCACGCTATACCGGGCTGTCGAGCAGGGCGAGCTGGATGCGGCGGTCTGCCTCTACCCGAATTTCACGCTGGCGAAGACCTTTGACTGGACATTGCTGAGAGAGGAGCCGCTCGTGTTGCTGGTGCCCAGCCGCCTGGCGGGCCGAGACCCCCACGAACTGCTGCGCACTTCACCGCTGATTCGCTACGACCGAAGCCTCGGCGGCGGCAAGCAGGCTGATCGCTACATCCGCGCCGCCGGCATCGTGCCGCAGGAGCGCTTTGAACTGAGCTCGCTGCTGGCCATCGCGATGATGGTGGATCGCGGGCTCGGCGTGTCCCTCATACCGGACATCGCCTCGCCGCTGCTCGAAGGCCAGCATGTCGCCAAGATCGCGCTCCCGTTGCCTTCCGAAGCGCGTCGTTTTGGGATCTTGTGGCTTCGCGCATCTGCCCGCTTGCGGTTGATACAGGGGTTTGTGGAAAGCGCAGGCATCGTCATTGCTTCAAAGAAGGCTTCCCGGAAGGTTTGAGCCGGCCGCCAAAGTCTTTTGCCGGCGGAAGGCTGCTTCGGGTGTGATGGAGCCTGTGAGCGGTGGCCGCAATCTGGAACCCTGGTTTTTGAAGTGCCCAATGACAGTTTTCTGGCTGGCTGCTCTTTCGACCGGCAATTCGATGTCGTTTAGTGCCAGCTACCCATCGGGATGTTTTCTTGACCGTCCATGGAAGACCGGGAGCTGCCGGTCACGGTTACCCCGCGAAGACGCGGACTTGGACCGATGTTTTGAGCCCTTGATAAAGGTCAAGCCTGCGCGCTCAGGCAAGTTCCAGAATGTCGTGGAACTCTCCCTGCTCACGATTGTGGAGGCGACTCATGGACGACGAAATCAGACGGAAAATTCTGGCGCTGTTGGACCAGCATCGAATCATGACGGTTGCAACGCTGCGTCCGGATGGCTGGCCACAGGCAACGACGGTTGGCTACGTAAACGAAGGCCTGACCTTGTATTTTCTCTGCGGGCTGGACAGCCAGAAGGCAAAGAACCTGGCGCGAGATGACCGGCTCTCGCTGGCGATTGATCATGACACCGCGGATTTGATGGCGATCACCGGCCTGTCGATGGCTGCACGCGCCCAGGCGGTGGATGATCGGGCCGAGGCGGAAAAAGTCTTGCGCATGCTACCGTTGAAATACCCCGAGGCACAACCTCTGCCCATGAAGATGCCGAGCCCGGACGAGGTGCGCCTGTTCCGCGTAACGCCCTCGGTCATTTCCGTCCTGGATTACTCCAAGGGCTTCGGGCATACGGACCTCATCGTTTGTTGACTGCGTCATCCTGACGGTCTTGAAGTCATCCGCGACTCGGATGTTCTCCAGCCCCGAATGGCCGAAGCTGCAGCCACCGGCTTCGCCGTCGGTTACGATGGCGGTGGGCCGGCCTCATTGCCGGCCACGTCGCTCGGACGGTTCCGGGCGCTTACGTGAAAGTTTTTTATGTCCGCTTCCTCTTCAGGCAAGCGCCGCTTTGCGCGCATTGACCGGCTTCCTCCCTACGTCTTCAACATCACGGCCGAGCTCAAGCTCGCGGCGCGCCGGCGTGGCGAAGACATCATCGACATGAGCATGGGCAACCCCGATGGCGCCACGCCCGCGCACATTGTGGCCAAGCTCACCGAGGTGGCGCAGCGGCCCGACACCCATGGCTACTCGGCCAGCAAGGGCATTCCGCGCCTGCGCCGCGCCATCGCGCACTGGTACCAGAGCCGCTACCAGGTGGCGATAGACCCCGACACCGAGGCCATCGTCACCATCGGCTCCAAGGAAGGCCTGGCGCACCTGATGCTGGCCACGCTGGACCGTGGCGACACCGTGCTGGTGCCCGATCCGAGCTACCCGATCCACATCTATGGCGCGGTGATCGCGGGGGCCGACATCCGCTCCGTGCCGCTGACGCCCGACACGGATTTCTTCACCGAGCTGGAGAAGGCGATTCGCGGCAGCTACCCCAAGCCCAAGATGATGGTTCTGGGTTTTCCGTCCAACCCGACGGCCCAGTGCGTGGAGCTGGAGTTCTTCGAGAAGGTGATTGCGCTGGCGCGCAAGCACGACATTTTTGTGGTGCACGATCTGGCCTATGCCGACATCGTGTTCGACGGCTGGAAGGCACCGTCCATCATGCAGGTACCGGGTGCCAAGGACATTGCGGTCGAGTTCTTCACGCTGTCCAAGAGCTACAACATGGCGGGCTGGCGCGTGGGCTTCATGGTGGGCAACCCCGACCTGGTGGCCGCGTTGGCCCGCATCAAGAGCTACCACGACTACGGCACCTTCACCCCGCTGCAGGTGGCCGCCATTGCCGCGCTGGAGGGCGACCAGACTTGCGTGAAAGAGATCGCCGCGCAGTACCAGAGCCGGCGCGATGTGCTCTACAAGGGTCTGATCGAAGCGGGCTGGCAGGTGGACTGCCCCAAGGCCTCGATGTACATCTGGGCCCGCATCCCCGAGGCCTATCGCAAGCTCGGTTCGCTGGAGTTTGCCAAACAGCTGCTTGAAAAAGCCAGGGTGTGCGTGTCACCCGGCATCGGCTTTGGCGACCATGGCGACGACCATGTGCGCTTTGCGCTGATCGAAAACGAAGCCCGCATCCGCCAGGCCGTGCGCGGCATCAAGGCCATGTTCAAGGCCGACGGGCTGGTCAGGCCCTAGCCTGAAGTTTCCCCGGGCCCGGAGCGAGTTCTTCCTGGCAGGACATCTGTCTGCAGGGGAGTCTGCTGGATCAGCTCAAGGGCGCGCTGGTGTTTCGCGATGGGCGTGGCGAGAACTGCGAGCGTTGCTGCATCGGACCCGGCCTCGGGCGTGAAACGTGCCGCAGGGCCGCCGCGAAGTCTGCCAGGCCAGGACATGGATGCCAACGGCATGCGCCCCTGGTAGCCACCTGACCTGGCCATGACCTGGCCACCCATCGATCAGGTGGGGTCACCGGTCGGATCACTCACTTCGAGCGGAAGATGATTTCCTTCATGCGTTGAAGCTTGGGTGACACCACAGGCACCGTTAGCATGGTGCTGCCAATGGCCATCAGCAGCAGGGCGGTGAAGGTCTCGCTGGTGATGATTCCCTTGTCCAGCAGAATATTGACAAAGATGATCATGATGAGCGCCTTGGTCTGCAGCAACCAGCCGATGATGGAGCTTTCGCCGGGCGCCCATTTCAGTATTTTGCCGGCGAGGTGAGTGCCGAGAAGCTTGCCCATCACCGAGGCTGCCAGCAGCACCCCAGCGGCAATAAAGACGGCTTCGCCGCCAATGGTCCAGTTTGTCCGCAGACCCGTGCTGAGAAAGAACACCGGCATCATCACCAGCAGCACGTGATGCCGCAACAGGTCCATGTGCTCCTGGTTGAACCACTCGCCGTCCATGATGGCGCCCGCCAGAAACGCACCCACCATGAAGTGCAGGCCCGACCAGTCGGCGCCAAAGCTGCACAGCAGCAGCCACATCAGGCCGACGTACCAGCGGTCGCGCTCGGGGAGCCTGACCATGAGTTTTCGGAAGGCATAGCCGAGGACCGAGAAGGCCGCGAGGAACGCCGCCTGTTTGCCGACGCGCTGCCAGTCCATCAGGATGAGTGCGAGTACGCCCCAGATGGCGATGTCATCCAGGCTGGCGTAGCGCAGGATACGCTGGCCTATGGGTTGCCGCAGGATTGCCAGCTTTTCCATGAGCAGGATCAGGATGGGCAGCGCTGTCACGGCGCAGGCCATGCCCACGCCCAGGACAAACTGCCAGCGCGTGGCGGTGGGCCCGATCCAGCCGCTTTGCATCAGCATGGCGATGGCGGCGACGCAGCCAAAGAGCAGCGGTGTGCCGAGGGCCAGGCCGGCCGTGATGCCGCTCTCGCGTTTGTGCATCCAGGCCATTTTCAGGTCCAGCTCAATGCCCGCAATCCAGACAAAAATCATCACGGCCCACCAGGCGACGCCATTGAGCGCCTGCACCACGGGGGCGCTGAACACAAACGCGTAGTAGTCGGGAAAGAGCTTGCCCAGGATGCCGGGGCCCAGGAGAATGCCGGCAATGATCTGCACGACCACCAGCGGCGCGTAATAGTCTGTTCTCCCCACGCGCCAGATCAGGTACGGGACAGAAAAAATGATCCCCATGGCGATCAGGTAGATCTCGGTCGTTGTCATGGCCGTGTGCATGGCTCCCTTTGTGATGAAATAGCCCTGCGTTGGGCCGGGTGATCGTGATCAAGCACTGGATGGTAGTTCATCCAGTGCTGCGTTCATTTGAGCTGATTGACCGGCTGCCCGGGATCTGCGCAAACCCGCGGATGAACGAGGATGCAGGGATGCGGGTATACGGGGATATGGAGAGACAGGGACGAGATGGAAAGTCTGCGCCCAAAAAGAAGTGGGCCGCATCGAGCGGCCCACTTTGCTTCTACTCCATCCGGTGAATTCATCAAACCCCGGCGGAGCGAGTGGCAACGGTTATTGCGGTGCGGGAATCACCACAATGTTGTTGTTGGGGTTCTGCGGCTGGATGCGCACATTGGTGGCATTGGGGGGAACCACCACGGTTTCCACTTCGCGGACCACGCCGCCGCCGGCTACGCTGCCGTCGGTTTTGCCGTAGCCCACGATGCGGGCCTGGCAGGCCACGAGTTCTTCACCCTTGAACACATCGCAGCGTTTCAACGCATTGGCAGAAAGCTGCCCATCGCCGCTTTCAAGCTTGCCGGCGCGTTTCTCTGCATTGGCGTTTCTGACTTCCGTAATACAGGTTTCCCTGTCCTGCTGTGTCTTGCCGCTCAGGCAGGCAGCCATTTCGCTGCGGGCGCTTCCCGTGGCGTCAATGCCGGTGGTGCCCGGAGCAATTTGTGCCGTGGCTGCGCCCATGCTCAGCAGGACAACCAAACCGAAGTAAGCAGCACCTTTGCCCCAGGAATGCACCTGGCGAAATTGGGTCAATGAGGTCATCGTCAAACTCCTTGTTTGAAACTCTATGCCTGCAGTCTGGGCCCCCCACCATCTTCATCATGAAAGGAAATCACCAGCAAGGCCGCGTCCCACGCCGAATTCCGCTGTAGGACAGGTCTTTCAAGGGTTTTCCTGCCAGGCGCAGGTACTGCAGAGCAGGACGTGAAAAGACGAGGAAAGGCGCTGAGGCCGCGCTGGTGGCAGCCCGGCCTTTACATCGACCAGATGCGCGGGCTGGAGGCGGCCTGTTGCCAGAAATGACTGCGCCAGGCCAGCCACACCTGCCTCAGCAACGCCATCGCGGGCTCCACCACCGGGGCCAGCACCCTGACCACCACCACCTGCCCATCGGGGCTGGTAGCGCCCGCCGTTGCAGACAACGGGTGCGCCTCGATGACCTGGCGCGCGGTGTCCAGCGCCTGCTGGCGGCGATTACGGTCGAGCTTGCTGCCGGCCACAAAAAAGAGCGAGGCCATGCAGCGGTGACCCGCCATGCCGAGCGGGCTGCTCATCAGCAGGGTGTCGCTGGCCTGCATGCGCGCCCGCTCCAGCCACACGCCAGGCACTTCAATATGCTGGCAAAAGCTGCCGTGCTCAAAGGGGAGGTTGGCGGCGGGCAGGCCGAGCGCGGTGACGTCCCAGCCGATCAACTCGGCCCCGGGGGCCAGCGTCATGGTCAGGTGGTTTTCAGCGAGGCAGCCGCTGTAGCAAATCGCCTCCAGCGGCAGCCACTCCATGCGCGCGCCGGCCTCGAGCGTGAGATGGGTGCGCTGCAGCGCGAGCTCACCGGTGGAGCGGTAAAAGCGCGTGGCGCCGGGTGTTGTGACCAGGCCGTGTGCTCCGGCGCCGGCGCTGAATTGCAGGTCCAGTGTGTCGCCACCCACGAGCCCGCCGGGCGGGTGCACGATGACGTTGTGGCAAATCGCATCGCCCTCGGGATAGAGGCTCTGCAAAATACGCAGCGGCCCGCTGTGGCGAAAGTGGGCAACCGTCTTGCCGGCGTGCAGTGTGTAGTCGAGTGCGAGCGTCGCGTTCCAGGTCATGGGCCGAGTTTAACGTGCCTGTCCAACTGGTTCGCTATGAAATTGATAGCCGTCAGCCCACGTTTTTGATGGGCTGTGGCCACTTTTTCCCTTGCTTCCGGTTGCCTGCGCTGTTGGCTGCGTCATTGCCCGCGCGGCAAACCGGAATGCACTTCAGGATGCCGCCACCAGTTGGTCTTTGGCTTCCTTCACGCGCAGCGCCAGGTGGTCCAGCGCTTCCTGCACCTGGTCCACCAGCACAAGGCACAGGTCACCGGGTTGCAGGCGCGCCAGTGCCGTGTCAATGGCCAGGAATTCGCCGCGGATTTCGTCGATGCGGCTGGTGCGGCTGGCCTTGTGCAAGCCTTCCAGGCCTTGGCGCAGCAGCCCCATCACTTCGCCATCGGCACGGCCGCGCTGGGCGGCGTCCTGGTAAAGAATGACGTCGTCAAAGGCAGCGCCCAGGATCACGGTCTGGTCGCGAATGTCGCTGTCGCGCCGGTCGCCCGCGCCGCTGATCACCACGCTGCGGCGCTGCCCGGGGGCGGCGGGCATGGCGTCTACCGCGGCCACCAGGGCACGCATGGCATCCGGGTTGTGGCCGTAGTCGGCAATGACCGTGGCACCGCGGTAGTCCATCACATTGAAGCGGCCCGGTGCGTTGTGCGCATCGTTGACAAAGCTGGCCAGCCCGCTCCGGATGGTGTCCCAGTTCAGGCCAGCCGCCCAGGCTGCGGCTACCGCAGCCATGGCGTTTTCGACCTGAAAGCCGATGCTGCCGCCACGCGTCACGGGAATGCCGGCCAGCGCAATGCGCTCGACCCAGGCGCCCTCGGCGGCGACTAGCACCGGGCCGTCCACGTACACGGTGCGCTTGCCCTGCGCGCGGTGCGTGGCCATCAGCGGGTGGTGGCGGTCGGCCGCGAAATAAATCACCTTGCCGGGGCAGGTGGTGGCCATCTCGGCCACGATGGGGTCTGCGGCATTGAGCACCGCATAGCCGGTGGGTGCGACGTTCTGCACAATCACGCGCTTGAGCACGGCCAGGTCTTCCACCGTGGTGATGTAGTTGAGCCCCAGGTGGTCGCCGCTGCCGATGTTGGTGACGACGGCCACTTCGCAGCGGTCAAAGCCCAGGCCTTCGCGCAGCACACCGCCGCGTGCGACCTCAAAGACGGCGGCATCCACATCGGGATGCATCAGCACATTGCGGGCGCTCTTGGGGCCGCTGCAGTCACCGCTGTCGGTCTGCCGGCCATTGACCCAGACGCCGTCGGTGTTGGTCATGCCGGTGCGCAGGCCGTGCGCGGTCATCAGGTGGGCAATCAGGCGTGTGGTGGTCGTCTTGCCGTTGGTGCCGGTCACGGCGATCACGGGGATGCGGCCGTTGTTCACGTCATTGCCGCCGGCCGGGAACAGCTCGTTGATCATGGCCACGCCCACGGCGCGGCCCTTGCCATAGGAGGGCGAGAGGTGCATGCGCAGGCCGGGCGCGGCATTGACCTCGACCACGCCGCCGCTTTGCGATTCGAGCGGGCGCAGCATGCTTTCGCAGACCACGTCGACGCCGCAGATGTGCAGGCCCACCATCCTGGCGGCCGCCACCGCGCGCGCCGCCACCGCGGGGTGCACATCGTCCGTCACGTCGGTGGCGGTGCCGCCGGTGCTCAGGTTGGCGTTGTTGCGCAGGATGACACGGCGGCCCTTGGCGGGAATCGACTCGGGCGTGAGATCCTGCGCCTCGAGCCGGCCCACGGCGATGTCATCGAAGCGGATTTTGGTCAGCGAGGTGGCATGGCCTTCACCGCGCCGCGGGTCCTGGTTGACGATCTCGACCAGTTCGCGCACGGTGTGCAGGCCGTCACCCACCACCTGCGGCGGGTCGCGCCGCGAGGCCGCCACCAGCTTGTCGCCCACCACCAGCAGGCGAAAGTCGCTGCCCGGCAAAAACGTTTCGACCATGACCTCGCCATACTCGGCCGCTGCGAGGTAAGCGGCTTCAAGCTGTTCGCGGCTGCTGATGTTGACGGTGACGCCCTTGCCCTGGTTGCCGTCCTGCGGTTTCACCGCGACGGGCAGGCCAATCTGCCGGGCGACCGCCCAGGCGTCTTCCACGTCGCTGACCGGCCGGCCCAGCGGCACCGGCACGCCGGCCGCGCGCAGCAGCTTCTTGGTGAGGTCCTTGTCCTGGGCGATCGACTCGGCCACAGCGCTGGTGGCGTCGATTTCGGCCGCCTGGATACGGCGCTGGCGCGAGCCCCAGCCGAACTGGACCATGCTGCCCTTGGTGAGCCGCCGGTAGGGAATGCCGCGCGCCACGGCCGCATCGACGATGGCGCCGGTGCTGGGCCCCAGGCGCTCGTCTTCGTCCAGGTCGCGCAGTTGTGCGATGGCTGCGTCCAGGTCAAAGGCGGTGTCGCGCAGGGCAGCGTGAATCAGGGCCTGCGCCAGTTCCATCGCCAGCCGGCCCACCGCCTCTTCGCTGTACTCGACAACCACCTGGTAGGTGCCGGGTTCCACGGTGACGGCCGTCTGGCTGAAGGTGACCGGGCAGCCGGCTGCCGCCTGCAGCGCCAGCGCGGCGGCTTCCAGCACATGCGCCAGCGAGACCGGGCCGCCGTGGCCGGTCTGGCGCAGCGCGCCCATGCCGGGAAAGAGCGCGCGCACGCGCGGCTCAAAACCGGGCAGGCCGTCTACGGAACATTCGGCCGCCGTGCAGGCCACGACGGCTTCCAGCGCCGTGTGCCGGCTCCAGAGGTTGGGCCCGCGCAGGGCCCGGATGCGGGACACTTCCATTACTCTGCACTCCCGGCAGTTTTAGGGGTGGTTTCAAAGGCTTCCAGGCCGGCGCCGATCAAGTTGAGCGGGATGCCCAGCGCCCAGGCGGCGCCCACGGCGGCCAGCAGCGTGCTGTCGTTCAGGTCGCGCCGCGCGCGCCAGGCGGACAGCTTGCCCAGGCCGGGCAGAAAAGCTTCGCTGGTGCCGGTGGCCAACACGATCTGGTCCTGCCGCACATACAGGGCGCGGCCGCCCTGGGCGCAATGCCTGGCCATGGCGGCCGCCTTGGGGTCGGTGCCATAGAGGATGACTTCGCCATCGCACAGGTCGTGCATGTCGACGACGCGTTGATGGGCGGCGTTGAGGACCGCCGCACCGCCGGGCAGCACCACGTCGACCTGCGAGCGCATGACGCGGAACATCTGCTCGTCTTCGGTGATGTCGAATTCAGCCAGGCCGGCGGCGCCGCCGAGGTCGGTGACCACGCCGACCTGGCAGCGGTCGTAGGCCAGGCCGCTGCGCAGGATGGTCTCGGCGCCGTTTTCAAACACGGCGGCCTGCACGGTGCGGTTGATCAGCAGGCGCTGGCCGGCTTCCCAGTGTGCGCTGTCGGAGGCATCGACGCAGCGCTGGTCGAGGAACAGGCCGTCGCGGCAGGCCAGGCCGGTGTAGCGGCCCGACAGGTGCAGCAGCCAGGCCACCAGGCGGGCCACGCGCTGGGTGCCCTCGGAGCCGGCAATGCCGACGATGGGAATGCGGCCGCAAGGGCTGTTGGTCAGGCCGTCCGGCTGGGCGTGGTCGGGCGAGTCGGGAAACAGGTGGTCGCAGATGGCACGGCCCACCGGTCGCGGCGAACCCTCGGCGGGCTTGAGGTGCATCAGCAGCCCGGGCCCGGCATTGACCTCGACAATGGCGCCGCCCTGCGCGTGCAGCGGCTGCGAGATGTCCTGCGCCACCACATCGACGCCGGCGATGTCCAGGCCGACGACACGCGCGGCGAGCGACACGATGTGGTCGACCTCGGGGTGGATTTCGTCGGTGCAGTCGATGGCGACATTGCCGTTGCGCTGGATCAGCACCTGCCGGCCGGCGGCCGGAACGGCGTGCGGCGTCAGGCCCTGGCGCTGCAGGTCCAGCACAATGGCTTCGTCCTTGTCGGTTTCGATGCGGCTGAGGGGAAAGTCTTCTTCCAGGCCACGCCGCGGGTCGGTGTTGAGCTGGGCGTCCACCAGTTGCATCACGGTCGAGTGGCCGTCGCCGGTGACGGTGGCGGTTTCACCGCGCGCGGCCGCCACGACCCGACCGCCCACCACCAGCAGGCGGTGCTCATGGCCGCGTATGAAGCGCTCCACCATCACCTCGCTGCCATGCGGCTCGGCCACGCGGAAAGCTGCTTCCACTTCTTCCTGGGTGTTCAGGTCCAGCGAGACGCCGCGGCCATGGTTGCCGTCGGAGGGTTTGACGACGACCGGCAGGCCGATGTCCTGGGCGGCTTCCCAGGCCTGCTCCGCGGTGCTGACAATTTCGCCTTCCGGCACGGGCACGCCGCAGGTGGCCAGCAGGCTTTTGGTCAGGTCCTTGTCATGGGCAATGCCTTCGGCGATGGCGCTGGTGAGGTCGGTTTCGGCGGTCCAGATGCGGCGCTGGCTGGCGCCATAACCCAGCTGCACCAGGTTGCCGTCGTTCAGGCGGATGTGCGGAATGCGGCGGTCGGTGGCGGCCGCCACAATGGACGCCGTGCTGGGGCCGAGGTAGCAGTCATCGACCTTGGCGCGGATTTTCTCGACCGCAACCTGTACGTCAGTCGGGCCGAAGGCCTCGTCGTTGATGGCGGCCATCAGCAGCCGATGCCCTTCGGCCAGCGCCGTGCGGGCCACCTGTTCGTCACGCGCCCGGAACACCATGCGGTAGACGCCGCGCTTCGATGTGCTGCGCGTCTGGCCAAAGCCGGTCGGCATGTCGGCCAGGTTCAGCAGCTCAATGACCACATGCTCCAGCACGTGGCCCGCCCAGGTGCCCTCGCGCAGGCGCTGGATGAAGCCGCCGCGTTCGCCGACGCCGCAATGGTGTTCGAGCAGGGCGGGCAGCAGGGCGACCAGCCGGTCATTGAAGCCGGGCAGCAGGTGGGAGGGGCAGTCCTCCAGGCCCCCCAGATCCAGCCAGACTTCCAGAACGGGCCGGTAGGTCCAGATATTCGGGCCACGCAGGTAGTTGATGCGCAGTAGCTTGATGTCGTCCTGTTTGCTCATGTTTTGCAAAATTGTCGGCACGTTATCGGGTTTTCAGTCCTGCCCATGCAGGATAGCCATGTCGTGCCGATAGATTTCAGTTCGAGGCCTTTAAGGGGCCTCAGGGGTCCTGCCTGTGTCTCGTGGTGTCTCGTTATTTACTTGCTGGTTTCAATTGCAGCGGGCGGCCGTGGGCCAGTGGCTGATTTTGCAGGCATTCGTCATTTTCAGTGCAGGAATGGGTAAACATCGATGCGCTGGTCCGCATTCGGCGAAAATCCCTGCTTCGGGGCCAATCCGCGCGAATCCGAACACCCAGCCGCGCCAGATGCCGGACTCCAGGAATTCACAACACAATGCAACATAACCATCCGGTGGACGACTCCAGCCATACCGATCCTGCGCTGACAGGGCTCCGTGCACAACTCGCAACCGAAGAGAACGTCCTGGCCACCCTGGTGGTTGACCTGGACCCGCAACTTCGTTTTGCCCAGGGCCTGCTCGCCCTGACCGACCGCCGCCTGCTGGCTTGCGGCCCGCAGGGCGACTGGCAGGCCTGGTCTCGGCCAGGCGCTGCGGGTGCGACCGGCCAGGGCTTGCAACTGCGCCATTTCGACCATGCCGGCGTGGGCACGCTGGAGCTGCACGACGCCCGTAGCCGGCTCGCCAGCTGGCGGTTTACCCTGGGGGGCAATGTGCAGGCGCTGCGCCTGGCGCGGCTGTTTGCCCAGCAAGGCGCCGTGACGGCAAATGTGGCGGGTTCGGCCGGCATGGCCGATGAAGCCGCCTTGTGCCCCGAATGCGATCTGCCGCTGCCGCCCGACAGCGAGGAGTGCCCGGCCTGCGCCCGCGAGTTGCACACGCCGCCCTCCACCTGGGTGTTGCTGCGCCTCTGGCGTTTTGCCCACCCTTACCGCCACCAGCTGCTGGCCGGTTTTTTGCTGACGCTGGCCTCCACGGCAGCCACGCTGGTGCCGCCCTACCTGACCATTCCGCTGATGGACGACATCCTGATCCCGTTCCAGAACGGCCAGCAGATCGAGCCCTGGAAGGTCATTGCGCTGTTGGCCGGGCTGCTGGGTGCGGCCGTGCTGGGCTGGGCGCTGAACTGGGCCCGCACCTATCTGCTGGCGCTGGTGTCCGAGCGCATTGGCGCCGACCTGCGCACCGCCACGTTTGACCACCTGCTGGAGCTCTCGCTCGACTATTTTGGCGGCAAGCGCACCGGCGACCTGATGTCCCGGATCGGCTCCGAAACCGACCGTATCTGTGTGTTCCTGTCGCTGCATGCACTGGACTTTGCCACCGATGTGCTGATGATCTTCATGACCGCGGTCATTTTGTTCTCAATCAATCCGTGGCTGGCCCTGGTGACCCTGCTGCCGCTGCCATTTATCGGCTGGATGATCCATGTGGTGCGGGACAAGCTGCGCACCGGCTTTGAAAAAATCGACCGGGTCTGGTCCGACGTGACCAATGTGCTGGCCGACACCATTCCCGGCATCCGCGTGGTCAAGGCTTTTGCCCAGGAAAAGCGTGAGGCGCAGCGCTTTCGGGAGGTCAACCAGCACAACCTGGCGGTCAACGACAAGCTCAACAAGACCTGGTCGCTGTTCACGCCCACGGTGTCGTTGCTGACCGAGATCGGCCTGCTGGTGGTGTGGGCTTTCGGCATCTGGCTGGTGTCGAGACAGCAGATCACGGTGGGGGTGCTGACGGCCTTTATTGCCTACATCGGGCGCTTTTACACCCGGCTCGATTCCATGAGCCGCATCGTGTCGGTGACGCAAAAGGCGGCGGCCGGCGCCAAGCGGATTTTCGACATCCTGGACCACGTCTCCAACGTGCCGGAGACGGCCAACCCGGTGAAAATAAGCGCGCTGCAGGGCCGCATCGAGATGAAGGGCCTGGGTTTCCGTTACGGCAACCGCTCCGTCATTCGCGGCCTGGACCTGCAGATCGAGCCGGGCGAGATGATTGGCCTGGTTGGCCACAGCGGCTCGGGCAAGAGCACGCTGGTCAACCTGATCTGCCGTTTTTACGATGTGAGCGACGGCGCCATTAGCGTGGACGGCACCGACATCCGGCGCTTTGGCGTGGCCGACTACCGCCGCCACATCGGCCTGGTGCTGCAGGAGCCCTTTCTCTTTTTCGGCACGATTGCGGAAAACATCGCCTACGGCAAGCCCGGCGCCACCCGCGCCGAGATCGTGGCGGCCGCGCGCGCCGCCCATGCGCATGAATTCATCCTGCGCCTGGCCCAGGGCTATGACTCGCTGGTGGGCGAGCGCGGCCAGGGCCTGTCGGGCGGGGAGCGCCAGCGCATCTCGATTGCGCGCGCCTTGCTGATCAACCCGCGCATCCTGATCCTGGACGAGGCCACCTCCTCGGTCGATACCGAGACCGAAAAGGAAATCCAGCGCGCGCTGGACAACCTGGTGCAGGGCCGCACGACGATTGCCATTGCCCACCGTCTCTCGACGCTGCGCAAGGCCGACCGGCTGGTGGTGATGGACCGCGGCCAGGTGGTCGAGGTCGGGCCGCATGATGAACTGATGGCCAAGCAGGGCGCCTACTGGCGGCTGTATGAGGCGCAGGCGCGCCAGGTGGACAGCGAGGAGGCCGGCCAGGAAGCCGAAGAAAGCCGGATAGCCCTGGCCACCTCGCAGCTGGCCCATACCGCACAACATGCGGGCAACCCATGAGCGAGAACCTGAGCATGACAAATTCCCCCTCGACACCCTCGACACCCTCGACATCATCTACGGCTTCCCCGGCTTTCCAGCTGGAGCGCCTGGCATCAGGCCGTCTGCTGTTCATTGGCGCCAACGGTGAGCAACATGCCGGTGTAGTGCCGGTGCGGGCGTTTCCGCTGGCTGCGCCCGACGAAGGCATTTCATTGGTCAGCACCGAAGGCCACGAACTGGCCTGGGTGGAGCAGCTGCAGGCCCTGCCGGTTGCGCTGCGCACGCTGCTGCAGGAAGAGCTGGCCCTGCGCGACTTTGTGCCCGAAATACGGCGCCTGAACAGCGTTTCGACCTTTGCCACGCCCAGCATCTGGACGGTGGAGACCGACCGGGGCGACACGTCTTTTGTGCTCAAGGGCGAGGAAGACATACGCCGGCTGGGGCGCAATGCGCTGCTCATTTCGGGCAGCCAGGGCGTGCAGTACAGCGTGCCCGACATGGCGGCGCTGGACCGCGCCTCGCGCCGACTGTTGGAGCGGTTTCTATGAGGGCTGACGGGCAGATACCCGGTTAGTCGGTTAGCGGGCTGGCAGCAATACGGTTCAGCCAAGACCCCGTAATACTCCCTCCCCCGTTGGGGGAGGGTTGGGGTGGGGGCCAGCGGCGACCAGATCAGCACGGCGGCCCGACGTCCACGCCGTGAGCCCCCATCCCGGCCTTCCCCCAGCGGGGGAAGGAGATGAGCGGCATTGCACGCGGTGTGCTCACTGAACCATTTTGGGGTTAGCAGCGGCGCATAGCCGGCCTTGATGGCAGGGCGTGTCAGCCCACCCGGCGCAGGGCCGGCCGCTCGACCGGCGAGAGCGCCGCGCGTAGTTTTTCACTGCTGGAAGCGTCTGGCGCCGACGAGCCCAGGGCCGCTTCGACGCTGCCAATGTGGTCCAGCATGCGCTGCCGGGCCAACTCCAGCTGGCCTTTTTCGAGCGCGGCCACGATCCCGGCATGTTCGGCGCAGGACTGCCCCGCGTCATGCTTGGACTGGTACAGCGAGGCTGCCAGCGTGGTGCGCGCGGTCAGGTCGCGCAGCACGTCGCACAGCAGCCGCTGGCCCAGGCATTCGGCCAGGCAGACATGGAAGTCGGCCAGCAGGAAAGCGCGGGTGGCGGCGTCGGCATCGTCAATCGCCTGTTGCTCCTGCGCGATGTGTTGGCGCAGCTTGCGCACGACCGATTGCAGCGGCCGGCCGGCTTCGCGCAGGATGCCGGTTTCGATGATGCGGCGCGCAGAGAACGCATCGCGCGCCTCCTCGACCGAGGGCTCCACCACATACCAGCCCTTGCGCGTGCGCACCTCCACGAAGCCGCGCGCCTGCAGCTGCATCAGCGCTTCGCGCACCAGCGTGCGGCTTACGCCGAACAGCTCGGCGAGCTCCTGCTCGCCCAGGCGCTCACCGGGTGCGAGCTTTTGCGCGAGGATGGATTCGACCACCTGCTGGGAAATCTGGTTCTGGCTGCTCATGGTGTGGGACTTTAACGGACTAACGAACTGGCGCGGCCACCGGCACGGGCGATGGCACGGGCTCCTCGTCCTCGATGTCGAACACCGCGTGCGGCTCGCCATTGAGCACGGCATGCGCCCGCTCGCGGTCGATGTCGCCCTCCCAGGCGGCCACCGCGACCGTGGCCACGCAGTTGCCGATCAGGTTGCCCAGGGCGCGGGCGATGCCCATGAACCAGTCCACCGACAGCACCAGCACCAGGCCGATGGCGGGGATGGCCGGAATCGCCTGCAGGGTGGCCGCCAGCACCACGATCGCCGAGCCCGGCACGCCGTGGGCGCCCTTGGAAGTGACCAGTGAAATGGCCAGGATGGTCAGCAGGTCGGCCATCGAGATCGGTGTGTTGGTGGCCTGGGCAATGAAGACGGCCGCCAGCGTGATGTAGATCGAGAACGCGTCGAGGTTGAACGAATAGCCGGTGGGGATGACCAGGCCGACTGTGGAGTCGCGTATGCCCATGTGCTTGAGCTTGGCCATGATTTGCGGCAGCACGCTGTCGGACGAGGTGGTGGCAAACACCACCATCAGTTCCTCACGCAGGTAGCGCAGCAGCTTGAACAGGTTGAAGCCCGACAGGTGCATGATGGCGCCGAGCACGACGACCACGAAGATGGTCACCGCGCCATAGAACAGCACCACCAGCATGCCCAGCTGCTTGAGCGAGCCGATGCCGTATTTGCCCACGGTGAAGGCAATGGCACCCAGCACGCCCAGGGGGGCCAGCTTGATGATGATGCCCATGGTCTTGAACAGCACATGGGAGAGGTCTTCGATGAAGCCGCTGACGTGCTTGCCGCGCTCGCCCAGCATGGCCAGCGCGCAGCCGAAGAGCACGGCGAACAGCAGCACCTGCAGCACATCGCCATTGGCGAAGGCGCTCACCGCCGTGGTCGGGATCAGCTTCATCAGGAAGTCGACCGTGCCGCCGCCGGTCAGCTTGCTCGCGGTGGTGGTGTAGGCGCTCATGGCGCTGGCATCCAGCGTCCTGGGGTCGACATTCATGCCCACGCCGGGCTGGAACACAAAGGCCAGCAACAGGCCCAGCGCCAGCGCGATGGTGGTGACGACCTCAAAGTAAATCAGCGACTTGACGCCGACGCGGCCGACCCGCTTGAGGTCGCCGGTGCCGGCGATGCCGTGCACCACCACGCAAAACACGATCAGCGGAATCAGCATCTTGATCAGCTTGATGAAGCCGTCGCCGAGCGGCTTGAGCTGCACGGCCGTGTCAGGCCAGACAAAACCGAGGATCACACCGATGATCAGGGCCAGCAGCACCTGACCGAACAGGGAGCGGAAAAACTTGGGCATGGCAGTCTCCGAAAGGGGGTTTCTGAACAGCAAGGTGAACAGTAAAGCCGATTGATCACAAGTCTTGCATACAAGTAATGTAGGCAAATCGGGCGATGGGTACTTCAGGGTTATCCCGAGTCATCCCCGTCGGGAAAGTAAAAACTGATTCGCCCGTTTCACTCACCTCATCCCGTTCACCCATTTCCCCCAATTCACCGGGTCACCGGGTCACCGGTTCATCTGGGAGGGGCACACGGAGCCCCCGGAAAAGCAAAAATCCCGCCGCAGCGGGAGTTTTAACGGGGAAGGCACTGAGCGCCAACCCGGCAGGTCGCGCAGCGTGCGCCGGCAGACCTTGGAAACCCTGGTTTTCGCGGCGCACGGAAACGGGCGAACCCCCCAAACCCCTGGCGGGTGCGTGTCACCGCGCAAGGATGGGTGCCGGGTGCGTGTCAGCGTCGGGCCGCCGCGCTGGCCACGGCCAGTGCCGTCATGTTCACCACGCGCCGCACGGTGGCCGAGGTGGTGAGGATATGGGCCGAGGCGGCCGTGCCGAGCAGAATGGGGCCGACGGTGACGCCCTGGCCGCCCGTCATCTTGAGCACGTTGAAGAGGATGTTGGCGGAATCGAGATTCGGGCAAATCAGGATGTTGGCTTCCCCGCTCATATTGCTTTCCATCAGGGACGCCCGCCGCACCTCTTCCGACAGCGCCGCATCGCCATGCAGCTCGCCATCGGACTCCACGTCGGGCGCCATCCTGGCGAACAGCTCGCGGGCCAGCCGCATTTTTCGCGCCGACGCACGGTTGGACGAGCCGTAGTTGGAGTGCGACAGAAAGGCCACCTTGGGCGGGATGCCGAAGCGCCGCACCTCGTCGACCGCCATCAGCGCAATGCTGGCCAGCTGCTCGGCACTCGGGTCTTCGTTGACAAAGGTATCGGCGATGAACAGGGTGCGTTTGTCCAGCATCAGGGCATTGAGCGCCGCAAACCCGGATGCATCCTCCTTGAGCCCGATTATGTCGTGCACATGCTCAAGATGCCCGTCGTAGCGGCCCACCATGCCGCACAGCATGGCATCGGCGTCGCCGAGTTTGACCATCAGCGCGGCGATGGTGGTGGTGGAGCGGCGCACCGCCGCCTTGGCAGCGTCAGGCGTCACGCCGTGGCGGCCCATGATCCGGTGGTAGGTTTCCCAGTAATGGCGAAAGCGCGGGTCGTCCTCGGGGTTGACGCATTCCACATCGTCGCCGAGCCGCAGCCGCAACCCGGCCTTGGCGATGCGGGTCTCGATCACGGCGGGACGGCCGATGAGGATGGGGCGGGCCAGGCCTTCGTCAAGCACCAGCTGCGCTGCGCGCAGCACCCGCTCGTCTTCCCCTTCGGCGAAGGCCACGCGTTTGTGCGAGTCCGGGATGGCGCGAGCCGCATTGAACACCGGCTGCATGAGCATGCCGGTCGAGTACACGAAGCGCGACAGTTCCTGCCGGTAAGCGGCCATGTCCGTGATGGGCCGGGTCGCCACGCCGGAGTCCTGCGCGGCCTGCGCCACCGCCGGCGCGATCCTGAGAATCAGGCGCGAGTCAAAAGGCTTGGGAATGAGGTAGTCGGGGCCAAACGCCAGCTCCTGCCCGATATAGGCCCGGGCGACTTCCTCGCTGATGTCCGCCTTGGTCAGGTCGGCAATCTGCCGCACGCAGGCGAGCTTCATTTCCTCGGTGATCTTGGTGGCGCCGCAGTCGAGCGCGCCGCGAAAGATGTAGGGGAAACACAGGACATTGTTGACCTGGTTCGGATAGTCCGATCGGCCCGTGGCAATGATGCAGTCCGGCCGCACCGCCTTGGCCAGCTCGGGCCGGATTTCCGGTTCGGGGTTGGCCAGCGCCAGAATGATCGGACTGGGGGCCATGCTCTTGACCATGTCCGGCGTCAGCACGCCGGGCGCCGAGCAACCCAGAAACACGTCCGCGCCGTTGACCGCATCGGCCAGCGTTCGCAGCGCCGTTTCCTGGGCGTAGCGTTTCTTGGACTCGTCAAAACCGCCGGCGCGGCCGTGGTAAATCACGCCTTTGGAGTCGCAGACATAGACGTTTTCGCGGCGCACCCCCAGGCCCACCATCACGTCCAGGCAGGCCAGTGCGGCCGCTCCCGCCCCCGAGACCGCGATCCTGACGTCCTCAATCCGCTTGCCCACCAGCTCCAGCCCGTTGAGCATGGCTGCCGACGAGATGATGGCGGTGCCGTGCTGGTCGTCGTGGAACACCGGAATGTTCATGCGCTCGCGCAGCTTCGTCTCGATGTAGAAACACTCCGGCGCCTTGATGTCCTCGAGGTTGATGCCGCCCAGCGTGGGCTCCATGGCGGCGATGATGTCAATCAGCCTGTCGGGGTCGCGCTCGGCCAGTTCGATGTCAAACACGTCGATGCCGGCGAATTTCTTGAACAGGCAGCCCTTGCCTTCCATCACCGGCTTGGCGGCCAGCGGGCCGATGTCGCCCAGTCCCAAAACCGCTGTGCCATTGGTGATCACCCCCACAAGGTTGCCGCGCGAGGTGTACTCGGCCGCGAGCGAGGGGTCGGCCTCGATGTCAAGGCAGGGGTAGGCCACGCCGGGCGAATACGCCAGGGACAGGTCGCGCTGGTTGGACAGCGGCTTGGTCGGCGTGATGGATATCTTGCCGCGAACCGGGCTGCGGTGGTATTCACGGGCGGCGTCGCGCAGTGCTTCTTCAGCCGGTGAAAGAGGAGGGGTCATGGTGTGTCTCCTTGTTTTTTATGGCTGGAAGACTGGCGACCAGCGCTGCTTTCCTGATGTTCATGCGGCCGAGCGCCGGCTTTCCCGGTTCATGCGCACGAGCTTGAATATTACCCCTGTGACGGGTCTCTTTCAGGGGTAAATAACGCCCTGCGCCGTGCCGACTCGCAGGCTTCGTAGCTCAACGGCCTCAATAGCCCGTCATTAGCGTCAGCGGCTCGCGCAGGGAGGATGGGCGATACAAGCGGGCAAGCAGGATTTACCTGGGTTTTGCCCGCCAGCTCAGGCCAGCAAATCCACCAGGGTGCGGGCGATCACCTTGGTGGCGCGGCGCAGGTCTTCCAGCTCCAGCCGCTCGTCGGCGCGTTTGGCATGCGATTCGAGCACGGTGCGCGGCCCCGCGCCGTAGATCACGCCGGGAATGCCGGCTTCGGCATAGAGCCGCACGTCGGTGTACAGCGGCGTGCCCATGGCCGGGATCTTCTGGCCAAACAGCGCCTCGCCGTGCTTCTGGATGGCCTCCACCAGGGGCTTGTTGCCCGCCAGCGGCTTCATCGAGTTGGCCAGCAGCAGCCGCTTGATGTCCACGGTGATGCCCGCACAGCCGGCGGCAGCATCGGCAATCACCTGGCGGATGGTGGCTTCGACCTCGACCGGGTTTTCTTCCGGGATCATGCGGCGGTCCAGCTTGAATGTCACCTTGCCGGGTACGACGTTGGTGTTGGTGCCGCCTTCGATGCGGCCCACATTCAGGTAGGGATGGCTGATGCCTGCGACCGTGGAAGTGACCTGCCGGTACAGCGTGTTTTGCGCATACAGGGCATTGAGAATATGCACCGCGCCCTGCAGCGCGTCGACGCCGGTGTCGGGAATGGCCGCGTGGGCCATCTTGCCGTGCACGGTGACTTCCATCTGCAGGCAGCCGTTGTGGGCGGTCACGACTTCATATGAAAAACCCGCCGCGATCATCAGGTCGGGTTGGGTCAGGCCCTGGCGCAGCAGCCAGCCCGGCCCCATCTCGCCGCCAAACTCTTCGTCGTAGGTGAAGTGCAGCTCGACACCGCCTTTGAGCGGCGCGCCCAGTGCTTCGAGTGCCCGGACGGCAAAGGTGAAGCTGGCGAAATCGCATTTGCTGACCGCGGCCGCGCGGCCGTAGATTTTGCCGCCTTCAATCTCGCCGCCATACGGGTCTTTGGTCCAGCCCTCGCCGGGCGGCACCACATCGCCGTGGGCGTTGAGTGCAATCGTCCGTCCTTCGCCGGGCTTCGAATACCGGCGGCGCACGATCAGGTTGGTGATGGATTCGAGCCCGTAGGCCCAGACATCGGCCTCGGGCACGGCGTGCTTTTCAGCCTCAAAGCCGAAAGCCTGCAGCAACTCGGCGGTGCGCTCGGCATGCGGCGCGTTGTTGCCCGGCGGCGTGTCGGTGGGCACGCGTATCAGCTCCTGCAGGAAGCGCACTTCCTCGTCGAAGTGCTCGTCGATCCAGCGGTCAAGCTGTTTGTAGGCGGCGTCGGAGTTCGTGTGGGTATCGGTGTTGGTGTTGGTGTTGGTAGTCATGGGGTTTCCAAAGCCAGGTTGGCCAGCAGGCGCTGGAAGGCGGCCGTGGCGAGCTGAATGTCGTCGCTGGTGGTGCTCTCCAGCGGGTTGTGGCTGATGCCGGAGTTTTCGCCGCGCACAAACAGCATGGCCTGCGGCATCACCTTGTGCAGTTTCATGGCGTCGTGGCCGGCGCCGCTGGGCATGCGGTACAGCGGAACGCCCAGCGGTTCGACGGCAGCCTCCCAGCGCCGCTGCCATTCGGGCGCGCTGGGCGCGGCGGCCGCGCGTTCGGTCAGCTCCAGCGTGTAGTGCACGCCGCGGCGCTCGCAAATGGCTTTGAGCTGCGCCAGCACATCAGTGACCAATGCGTCGCGCTGTGCATCCACGGGTGCGCGCATGTCGAGCGAAAACAGGCAGCGGCCGGGCACCACGTTGATGGAGCCATTCGGCACCTGCAGCATGCCAACGGTGCCGACGGAATCGCCGTCCTGGGCGGCCCGCTTTTCCACATACAGGGCCAGCTCGGCCACGGCGGTGGCGGCGTCGCGGCGGCGGCTCATGGGGGTGGTGCCGGCGTGGCTGGCCATGCCGGTGATTTCGCCGAGATAACGCACACTGCCGTTGATGGAGGTCACGATGCCCAGGGGGAGGTCCAGCTCATTGAGCACCGGTCCCTGCTCGATGTGGACTTCGACAAAGCCGAGGTAGTTGCCTGCCTGCCGCTTGATCTTTGCGATGTCCGCGGGCTGGAGCCCGGCGTTGTGCATGGCTTCACGCATGGTGATGCCGTCGGCGTCCTTCTGGTCCAGCCACTCGGGCTTGAAGTCGCCGATCAGCGCGCCTGACCCCAGGAAGGTGGCCTTGTAGCGCTGGCCTTCTTCTTCCGCAAAGCCGACCACTTCCAGGTTGAACGGAAGTCGCCGGCCCTGGCGGTGCAGCTCGCGCACGCAGGCCATGGGCACAAAAATGCCGAGCCGGCCGTCGTACTTGCCGCCGTTGCGTACCGTGTCGTAATGGCTGCCCGTGAGCAGGGTTTTCGCGTCGGGAGTGGCGGCCTTGTAAACGCCCACTACATTGCCCACGGCATCGATGCCCACCTCGTCAAAGCCGCAGTCCCGCATGGTCTTGCTGATGAACTGCGCGCAGGCACGGTGTGCATCGGTGAGGTAGGTCACCGTCAGCTGGCCTTTCTCAAGATAGCCCGGGTCGCTGTATTGGGCCAGTTGCTCATGCCAGTCCCAGACGTCATTGCCCAGCGCCGGCTCTGCCGCGAACTTGTCGTTGAGCCGGAGTTCGACCACGCGGTGGATGTTGCGCAGGCATTCCTGCAGTTCAAAGTCAGGGTGGTTTTGCAGGCGCCGCGCGAAAGTCTCGATGATCTGCTGCTTGTTCAGCCCGCTGCCGCGCGGACCGCGCACCGCGAGGATGAAGGGGAAGCCGAATTTGGCGTTGTAGTCGGTGTTGAGCTGCTGCAGGGTTTCAAACTCCTGCGGCGTGCATTGTGTGAGGCCTGCCTTGTCCTGTTCATGGGCCGACTCGGCCGTGAGGCTCTGGCTGACCATGGCCTTGCCGGCCAGTTCAGGATGGGCCTGGATGAGGCGGATCTGCGCGTCCTTGCCGGCCTCGTGCAGCACCCGGGTCATGGCATGTTTCAGGTGCGCCAGTGACTGGAAAGGGCGCGCGTCAAGCGCCTTTTCGGCAATCCACGGCGAATGCTCGTACAGGCCGTCCAGCAGCTCCACCGCTTCGGTGCGGGAGGCACGGTTGACTTGTTCCAGGGTGATGGTGTTAGCCATGGCGGGGTTCCCTTTCATGCTGGATACGGATGGGTCTGCTGCCAGTGCCGGGCAATATCGATGCGCCGGCACACCCAGACGCGGTCATGCTGCTGCACATGGTCCAGAAAGCGCTGCAGCGCCACGATGCGACCCGGCCGCCCGAGCAGACGGCAGTGCATGCCGATGCTCAGCATCTTCGGCGCCTCGTCGCCTTCGGCGTAGAGCGCATCAAAGCTGTCCTTCAGGTAGGTGAAGAAATCGTCGCCCTGGGAAAAGCCCTGGGGCAGGGAAAAGCGCATGTCGTTGGTGTCCAGCGTGTAGGGCACCACCAGGCGCGGCACCACCGTGCCGTCGGTGCGCGCCACCTTCATCCAGAAAGGCAGTTCGTCGCCGTAGTAGTCGCTGTCGTAGGCGAGCTGGCCGTCATCGGCCACCAGGCGGCGCGTGCGCGGGCTGTCGCGCCCGGTGTACCAGCCCAGGGGGCGGGTGCCGGTGAGTTGTTCGATGGCCTCCAGCCCCAGGCGCATGTGCTCGCGCTCGGTGGCTTCGTCGACATTCTGGTAGCTGATCCAGCGCCAGCCATGGCAGGCGATTTCGTGGCCCAGCTCAACGAAGGCCGCAGTCAGTTCGGGGTGGCGCTGCAGCGCCATGCCGACGCCAAACACGGTCAGCGGCAGCTTGCGCTTTTCAAATTCGCGCAGGATGCGCCAGACGCCCACGCGCGAGCCGTACTCGTAAATGCCTTCCATGCTCAGGTGGCGGTCGGCAAAGCTGGCCGGGTTGAACATTTCGGAGAGGAACTGTTCGGAGCCTGCATCGCCATGCAGCACGGCGTTTTCACCGCCTTCCTCGTAGTTCAGCACAAACTGCACGGCGATGCGCGCCTGGCCCGGCCATTGGGCATGGGGTGGGTTGCGGCCGTAACCGATGAGGTCGCGCGGGTAGGGCAGGGTGGTGTCGTAAATCATGAAAGTCTCCACGCTTGGTAACAGGGGGGTCACAACGGGTCGTGCGCTAGCCCCGGGGGGCGCATCTTCCCTGGGGCAGCCTCTGCGGAAAACTGCATTTGTTCGATGTCTGGCCCTTGCTCATGACAGCGCCATCGAAATATCGTTGGTGGGCACCTTGCGGTCAAAGGCCAGGTTTTGCTCGACGTGCAGCAAATGCTCGGTCATCAGGCGCACGGCAAGCGCTTCGTCTTTGGCCGCCAGGGCCTTGACGATTTCGGCGTGCTCGTCGTTGGAGTGTTCGGCGGCGCTGGCGGTCTGGTACATCAGGGTGATGAGTGCGCAGCGCGAGATCAGCTCGCCGAGTATTTGCGCCAGCACTTCGTTGCCCATGAGCTCGGCCATGCGCACATGAAAGTCGCCCAGCAGTTCGGTGCGGCCGGGCACATCGTTGCGTTCCACGGCCGATTTTTCCTGGTTGACGTGGTCCCTGAGCGCCTTGATCTTGGCGGGGGTGACATCGCGCACAAAGGCGCGGGTCATTTCGGCCTCCAGCATGCGCCGCACCGCAAACACCTGCCGGGCTTCGGGCACCGAGGGTGCGGCCACAAAGGCGCCGCGGGCGGGCTCCAGGCGGATCAGGCGATTTTGCGACAGCTGGAACAGCGCCTGCCGCACCAAGGTGCGCGACACGCCGAAATGATCGGCCAGTTTTTGTTCGGCCAGTTTGGTGCCCGGGTGCAGCCGGTGCTCCACAATGGCCTTGGTCAGGGCTTCGACGATGGCATGGGTGGTGGATGATTCCATGCGGATATCATAGCCCTAAATCCAAAAACTGTATACAATTTTGGTAAACCATTTTTGCAATTTTCACCCACCCTGAACCCTGAAGGAACGCCATGGGCCTGAGCACACATGTACTGGACACCATGCACGGCACGCCGGCGGGTGGCATGCGGGTCGCGCTGTTCACCACCCGCGGCGATCAGGCCACGCTGGTAAAAAGCTTCACCCTCGATGACGATGGCCGCTACCCGGGCGGACTGCTTTACGACAGCGCCACGCTGCAAGTCGGCACCTACCGGCTGGTGTTTGATGTGGCGGCTTATTTCAGGGCGAAGGGCGTGGTGCTGCCCGAGCCGCCCTTTCTGGACCAGGTCACGCTGGACTTTGGCGTGGCCGATACCCGCCAGCATTACCATGTGCCGCTGCTGGTCAGCCCCTGGAGCTACTCGACCTACCGCGGAAGCTGAACCCGCACGGCCTGGACGGGCACCGCTGCTGTCGCGGCCCTGTCATGCTGCAGTCATGGGAGGCGGCGACAATCCGGCGGTTGCCACTTTTTTTGGTTCTACATGAATGACACCTCCACGGGCGCCCTGAGCCGCCGCCAAGCCCTGCTGTTATCCGCAGGTGCTGCCGCCAGTCTGGTGCTCCCTGCAGCGCGGGCGCAAGGTCCTTCTGCTTCTGTTGCTGCTTCTACCTATCCCGACCGCGCCGTCAAGATCGTGGTGCCCTTTGCGCCCGGAGCCGGTACCGACGCCATGGCGCGCCTGGTGGCGCAAAAGCTCGGCGAAGTCATGAACGCCACCTTTGTGGTGGACAACAAGGCCGGCGCTTCGGGTGCGATCGGCACGCAGTATGTTGCGCAAGCGCCTGCCGATGGCTACACCCTGCTGCTGGTGGCATCGCCCTTCACCACGGTGGCGGCATCGCTGCCCAGCGCCAACTATGACCCGCTGCGCCAGTTCACGCCGGTCGGCATGATTGCCAGTGGCCCGCTGGTCTGGGCGGCCAACGCCCAGTTGCCGGTCAGCAACATGAAAGAGCTGGTCACGCTGGCCAGGCAGAAGCCCGGCGCACTCAACTACGGCTCGGCCGGTGCGGGGGGCGTCAACCACCTGGTGCTGGAACTGCTGAAGGCGCGCACCGGCACCTTCATCACGCACATTCCTTACCGCGGCGTGGCGCCCGCCACCATGGACATGATTGGCGGGCAAATCCAGCTGGTCACCGGCACCATTCCCGCCCTGCTGCCTTTTATCAGGAACGGCAGCATCAAGCCTCTGGCCGTCACCAGCGCCAAGCGCTCCAGTGCGCTGCCCGACGTGCCCAGCATGACCGAGGCCGGCATGCCCGGCATCGATGTGGTGAACTATTTCGCGCTGATGGCGCCCATGGGCACGCCTGCGCCCATCGTCAATGCCCTGAACGCCGCCATCAACAAGGTGGTGGCGCTGCCCGACGTGCTCGCCCGCTTCAAGGCCGATGCCGTCGAACCCGCACCCGGCTCGCCCGCGCTGCTGGGGCATTTCATCGAAGCGGATTACCGCGCCTGGCGCAACGTCGTGAAGACGCAAAACCTCAAAATAGAGTGACCCCCACGGTCGCTCACTGCGTGTAGCTCCCTGCCCCCCGAGGGGGCCGCCCGCCTGCGGCCCAGCAAAGCCGGCTCCGCGGCTCAGTCTAGGTTGAAGATCCCTCTTTGTCGCTCTTTCATATCCGGTCCTCCTGGCTTGTCGAAGGATGGCCCCAGGGCGCTCCAAGCGCGATGCCCAGCGAGCCGTCCAATACCAGCAGGGGCCGCGGGACTGGCTTTGCCAGACCGCAGGCGCAGCGCCCCCTCGGGGGGCAGCGAACCACACGCAGTGGGGAGCGTGGGGGCTCTAGTTCTGCCCTTCGGTCAACGTATCCAGCTGAAACTTGCCACTCTTGTGCCACAGCCAGGTGTCGGTATAAACCACCTTGCCCAGCCGCGTGGGTGCGGGGAAGGGAGAGGCTTCCCTGACGGTGCGTTCAATTTCTGCGACCACCTCCGGTGCATGGCGCGGCGCGCGCATCCAGTCCAGGCGGGTTACGCGGCCGGTGCGGTCTATCTCCACGTTCAACACCCCGATGGCATAGAGCAACGGCGGCATTTTGCCTTTGTAAACACGGTCGGCATTCAGGCCGTAAATGTGCGTGGCGCCATCTTCCCGGTAGGCGCGCGGCGAGTTGGCCGAAGATGTTCGGGCCGAGCCTTTCGGCGCCGCGACAGGACCAGCCACCGGCTTGTCGGGCTCCTTCGGGGACTCGGGGAGGGCCACTTCGGGGGCGGTCCTGCAGGCATTCAGCAGTGCAGCCACCGAGGTGGCAAGAAGTGCCAGCAGCCAGTGGCGACGGGCCGCGGGGTCAGGCGTGTCGTGTCTCATGATGTGGATGTGCGCTATTTCTATTGCTTGTTGCTATTTGTTCGGGCTGATCCCGGGAGCGGAGTTTTCCCGGACGTCACTGCCATGCCCGGTTGTGCCCCGGTGGTGCTAAGGTAAGGGTTCAGCCTGCATTCGTGTACGGTGTGCCTTTATCGCCCCTTGAATTCATGCTGTGGATATAACTATTTTGCCCACAATTCAATCAGCTGACCTGGCCAACTCGTCACCAATGGTTTCCAGCAACACGGTCCGGCCCATCGACACTTTCCTGGCCCGGCTGGCCCATGAGCCGGCGGTGCTGGTGCGGGTGGCCTCAACCCAGGGCTCTGTTCCGCGCGAGGCCGGTACCTGGATGGCCGTTTTTGCCGACGCCCTGGTGGGCACCATAGGCGGCGGTCATCTGGAATACGAAGCCATTGCCAGGGCGCGCGCGCAATTGCGGGGCGAGGGCGTGCAAGGGAAAGACGCGAAAGAGGCTGCCAGTTCTGAGGCGCCGGTGCGCTTTGCGCTGGGGCCGGCGCTGGGCCAATGCTGCGGTGGGGTGGTGCATCTTCGTTTCGAGCGGGTCGGCGCGCATGATGTGCCCGCGCTGGCGCAAGGCCTGGCCGATGAACTGGCCGGCCGGCTGGTGCCGGTGGCGCTGTTTGGCGGCGGCCATGTGGGCCATGCGCTGGTGCAGGTGCTGGCGCCGCTGCCATTTCGGCTCACCTGGATAGACAGCCGCGATGAGGTTTTCCCCGACGCCGTGCCGGAACGCGTCGTGTGCGAGCATTCCGGGCCGGTGCAGGCGGCCGTGCCCGGCCTGGCGCCGCAGTCGCGCGTGCTCATCATGAGTTTCAGCCATGCGGAGGACCTGGATATCGTGGCCGCCTGCCTGAAACGCCAGCGCGAGCAGGCTGACCTGCCTTACATCGGCCTGATCGGCAGCCAGACCAAATGGGCGGTGTTTCGCCATCGGCTGGAGGCCAGGGGTTTCACGCCGGCCGAGCTGGCGCAGGTGACCTCCCCGATCGGTGTGCCCGGTATCAGCGGCAAGGAACCTGAAGTGATTGCGGTGGCCGTGGCGGCGCAGCTGTTGCAAACCGTCAACGCGGCCTGAGGCGGTGCCGCTCGAACTTTGCGACGGCCGTCAAACTCGATAAACTAGCGCCACGAGGCCGCAGCGGAGCCGGGAAACATCTGTTTCTTTTGTTCGCGGCCTAATTTCTGCTTACAGCGCCCGCAGTGGTGAGCAGGTTTGCATGGGTTGAGAGATATGGAAAACTACCTTCTCGACTGGGCCAACCTGCTGTTGCGCTGGGTCCATGTCATTACCGCCATTGCCTGGGTCGGTTCCTCGTTTTACTTTGTCTTTCTCGATTCCAGCCTGACGCCGCCGGAAGACGAAGACCTGAAGCGGCAGGGTGTCAGCGGCGAGCTCTGGGCGGTGCACGGCGGCGGGTTTTACCACCCGGTCAAGTTCGCGGTCAAGCCGCCGCAGCTGCCGGCGCACCTGCACTGGTTTTACTGGGAGAGCTACAGCACCTGGCTGTCGGGTTTTGCACTCTTCACCATCTCCTATCTCTGGAACGCCGGCACCTACCTGATCGACAAGTCCCTGATGAACTGGTCGACGGGTGCGGCTGTCGGTGTGGCGCTGTCTTTCCTGGTGGTGTTCTGGATGCTGTACGACGGCATCTGCCAACTCTTCGGCCAGCGCATGACACGCAGTGAAAAGCGTGGGGGCAAGATCAGTGGCGATGCCATCGTCGGCGCGCTGGTTGCGCTGCTGGTGTGCACCGCGTCCTGGCTGGCCTGCCACTGGTTTGCCGGGCGCGCGGCTTTTTTGCTGGTGGGAGCCATGATGGCCACGGCCATGAGCGCCAATGTCTTTTTCTGGATCATCCCGGGCCAGCGCAAGGTGATTGCCAGCATCAAGGCCGGTGAGCCGGTAGACCCGATGCACGGACTGCGCGGCAAGCAGCGCAGCGTGCACAACACCTACTTCACGCTGCCGGCGCTGTTTGCCATGCTGAGCAACCACTACAGCTTTACCTGGAGCCATCCGCGTAACTGGCTGGTGCTCATCCTGATGATGCTGGCCGGCGCCGCCATCCGGCAGTTCTTTGTGCTGCGCCATGGCTACAAGCTGGGCCGCAACCGCCACCCGCTGCCTTATGCGCTGACCGGGGTCGCGGTAATCATCGGCGCAATCGTCTGGATGCATCCGGTGGCCACTGAATCGATGGCGACTGGTCACAGTGGTACGGGGGCTGACGGCGCCGGCAGTTATGCGGCGGTGCAGAAGGTGCTGGCCCAGCGCTGCTACCAGTGCCATGGCGAGCAGGTGCAGATGAAAAACGTGCGGCTCGATTCGCCGGAGCAACTGAGCCGGCATGCGCAAGCCGTCTACCAGCAGGCCGTGGTGAGCAAAGCCATGCCCATGAACAATGCCACCGGCATGACCGACGCGGAGCGCCAGCTGCTCCGGCAATGGTTTGAGGCGGGTGCACGGACGCCTTGATCCGCTGACCGATCACCGCAAACCCAGCCGCAGCATTGCGCGGGCGCGTCTGCGTAATTCCACGTACAGGCATCACCGGATCCCGTGCTTCAATTCGTGGCGGATGCAGCCGGCACCGTCTGTTACCCATACCCAATAGCAAAAAAACCGGTGGTCACTACGGCCTGTTCAGTCCGCCCGGCTGGCCACACCCCATGAGGAGGAGAAATTCATGATGCGTTTGCAGTTCCTGATTCGTAGCCTGGCGGTTGCCGGTGCCCTGGCCGCACCGCTGGCAGCCTATGCCGTCCAGATCGTTGTCGGGCAGGTGGCCCCCCTGTCCGGGCTAGAGGGCACGCAGGCCCGCGCCTATTCAACCGGCATCCAGCTGGCCCTGAACAAGGCCAACAAGGCGGGCGGGGTGAACGGCCATACCTTCAGCCTGGTCCGCAAGAACGATTCCGGCAACTCCGCTGAAAATATGGCTGCCACCCGGCAGTTGCTCGCAGAGAGCCGGCCACTCGTGCTGGCCGGTTATTTCGGCGACCATGTGGTTGGCGAGCTGGTCAGTTCCGGCCTGCTCGAAAAGGAAAATATCCCGCTGGTGGGCTACCGCGTGAACGAGATCAGGGCCGAGGCACCTTTGCTCTACAGCGTCCGTGCGAACCTGCGCGATGAGATCAACAAGATCACCGAACATCTCGTCACGGTCGGCATCACCCGCATTGGCCTCTTTTACCAGGACGGTCCCGGTGCTGCCCCGTTGATTGCCGCGACCGAAGAGGTGATGAAGAGCAAGGGCGCGCACATCACGGCCAAGGGCGCTTACGCGGCCGGTACGGCCAAGGTTCCCAATGCCGTGATTGACACCTTTATTGCCGCGGCGCCGCAGGCGATCATCATTGTCGCCAGCGGCTCCGCTGCGGCAGCCTTCATCGAAAAATACCAGGGAGGCGGCGGCGCGGCGCGCCTGTTTGCGCACTCGGGCGCAGACATCGAGCAAATCTCCAAGCGCCTGGGCGAGGCTCAGCTCAAGGGTCTGGCCATCACCCAGGTCACGCCCAACCCATACAAGATTTCAGGCCGGCTGAACAAGGAGTTCATCGACCTGGCGGGCGGCACCCCTGACCTGGAGGTTCCCGTGAGTTACGCCATGATGGAGGGCTACATTGCCGGCACGGTGATCGTGGAAGCCGCGCGGCGCATGGGCGCCCGTGTCTCCCGCGACGGGATGGTCAAAGCGTTGGACACCCTGGACAACTTCGACCTCGGCGGCTACAAGGTCGGCTTCAAGCCGGGCATGCGGTCCGGCTCACGGTTTGTGGAGCTGACCATCGTCACCGAGGCCGGGCGTATCCGGCAGTGAGCGGAAGGCGGCCTCGCCGCCAGCGCGGTCTGCCGCTGCGGGCGGGCTGCTTTTTGCCCAGGCCCGCCGCTCACCCATGGCGGCTTTGTTCCGGGGGAAACCCCGCCCGGGGCCGCCACAACACAACCCCATGATTGTTAACCTGAAGGAAATAATGAGATAACCTGAAATGTTTTCTACGCGATGGGCAATCGTTAAAGTTGTCACCAGGACAACTTTCAACAGCCCAGGACATTTCATGAAAACCTACAAGATCGCGTGCATTCCCGGTGACGGCATCGGCAAGGAAGTGGTGCCGGCCGGCCAGACCGTGCTGGAGGCGCTGGCCGCCACGCAGAGCAAATTCAAATTCGAGTTCACCTCGTTCGGCTGGGGCGGCGACTATTTCCGCCAGCACGGCGTGATGATGCCGGACAAAGGCCTGGATGCGCTGCGCGACAAGGACGCGATTTTGTTCGGCTCCGCCGGTGACCCGCACATCCCGGACCACATCACGCTGTGGGGCCTGCGCCTGAAGATCTGCCAGGGCTTCGACCAGTACGCCAATGTGCGCCCCACGCGCATCCTGCCCGGCATCGACGGCCCCCTCAAGCGCTGCAAGCCCGAAGACCTGAACTGGGTCATCGTGCGCGAAAACTCCGAGGGCGAATATTCAGGCGTCGGCGGCCGTGCCCACCAGGGCCATCCGATCGAAGTGGCCACCGACGTTTCGATGATGACGCGTGCTGGCGTCGAGCGCATCATGCGTTTTGCCTTCAAGCTGGCGCAGTCGCGCCCCCGCAAGCTGCTGACCGTGATCACCAAGTCCAACGCGCAGCGCCATGCCATGGTGATGTGGGACGAGATCGCCCTGCAGGTCTCCAAAGAGTTCCCGGATGTCACCTGGGACAAGGAACTGGTCGATGCCTCGACGGCGCGCATGATCAACAAGCCGGCCTCGCTGGACACGATTGTTGCGACCAACCTGCACGCCGATATCCTGAGCGATCTGGCCGCCGCGCTGGCCGGCAGCCTGGGCATTGCGCCCACTGGCAACATTGACCCCGAGCGCCGCTACCCCTCGATGTTCGAGCCGATCCACGGCTCGGCCTTCGACATCATGGGCAAGGGCCTGGCCAACCCGGTCGGCACCTTCTGGTCCTGCGTGATGATGCTTGAACACCTCGGGGAGCCCGAGGCTGCCAGGGCGCTGATGGAAGCGGTGGAAGCCATCACCGCCGACCCGGCGCTGCACACCGGTGACCTCGGCGGCAAGGCCACGATGGCACAGGTTACCGAAGCCGTCTGCGCGCGTTTTGCCGCCCCCCCGGCGCGCCAGGCAGCGTGACAGACCAGACGGTACGGCCCTGACGGGTCTGACCGGCTTGATGAATGACGAGAAGACAACAACCCACTGGAGACAAACCATGAAACAGCTTTTAAGCGCAATCGGCTTGGCCTTGCTGGCCCCGCTGGCCCTGGCGCAGGGCGCGCCGGCGGCCGCCGGGCCCGCTTGCCTCGACAAGAACGTGCTGTACTGGCAGGCCTTTCCACCCGGCGGCGAGTCCGACCTGTCGGCGCGCCACCAGCAGCTTGTGCTGAAGAAAAAATGCCCCGCGATTGATACCATCATCCAGTACAAGGCCGGTGCGGGTGGCGGGCTGATGTGGGGCCAGATGAACCAGTTGCCGGGCGACGGGCTGAACGTGGTTGGCATCAACCTGCCGCATATCGTGTTCCAGCCGCTGGAGGGACAGGTGCAGTACAAGACGCAGGACATCACGCCGGTGTTCTGGTTCCACTACACGCCCGACATCCTCGTGGTGCCCGAGTCCAGCCCGATCAAGACCTTTGCCGATTTCCTCAGTGCGGCCAAGGCCAAACCCGGCCAGCTCAGCCTGGGCGGCTCTGGCCTGAACTCGGCCAACCATGCGGCGCATGAACGCCTGAATGCGGCTTTCGGCGTCAAGACCAATTACATCCCCTATAAAGGCACGGGTGACATGGCCACGGCGGTGATCGGTTCGCAGATCGACGGTGCCATGACCTACACGCCGTTTGCCATCAGCAACAAAACCCGCCTGCGGCCGCTGGCCGTGGCTATGGAAAAGCGCCACCCGCTGATGCCCGAGGTGCCCACCTTCAAGGAGCTCGGCGTGGACTGGGTCGACGGCGCTTACCGCGGCATCGGTGTGCCCAAGTCCACCCCGCCCGAAGCGCGCAAGCGCCTCTCGGACCTCTGGGCCGCCATGAACAACGACCCTGAAATGAAGGAGCTCGCGGCCAGGAGCGGGTTCGAACTGGTCAATGTCGGCGCCGATCAGATGGACGCCTTCATGAAAGACAAGGTACGCCTGTACACCGAAGGCGCGCAGCGGCTGGGGCTGGGCAAGAAATAGGCCGGGCTGCGGACATCGGCCCTGCGGCGGGAGATTTTCTGAAGGGACGGCGCGGTGCGGGGCAATTCACTTTTAACCGTGGCGCGGTGTTACAGGCGAGTTACGGCGGCACAATGACGGCTGGGCGGGACAGCGGGCAGTGCCGGAAGCAGCGCTGTCCCATAAACTGCCTTCCAATAACCCGCAAGAGACATCCGAATGACCGTACCCAACCCCGCCTCCCAGCCGCGCCAGTTTCTGGAGCATCTCTACCATGCGGCCGTGCAACGCGCCTTGCCGCTGCACAACACGGCAGCGCATCTGCCAAAGCCGCCCAAGGGCCGGACGATTGTCCTGGGCGCCGGCAAGGCCGGGGGCTCCATGGTGCAGGCGGTCGAGGCGCTCTGGCCTGCTGACGCACCGCTGGAAGGGCTGGTGGTCACGCGCTACCACCACATTCCACCGCGGCCTGCGGGCCTGAAGCAGCGCATCGAGCTGGTCGAGGCGGCGCACCCGGTGCCCGATGCGGCGGGCCTGGCGGCTGCGCAGCGCATTCTGGCCATGACGCAGGGCCTGACGGCCGACGACCTGGTGCTGTGCCTGATCTCCGGCGGCGGCTCGTCTCTTTTGACCTTGCCCGCCGAGGGCCTCACGCTGGAAGACAAGCAGCGCATCAACAAGGACCTGCTGAACAGCGGCGCCAACATTGGCGAGATGAACTGCGTGCGCAAGCACCTGTCGCGCATCAAGGGCGGGCGGCTGGCCGCTGCGTGCGCGCCGGCGCGCGTGGTCACGCTCACCATCAGCGACGTGCCGGGCGACGACCCCTCCATCATTGCCAGCGGCCCGACCGTGCCCGACGCGACCAGTTGCGCCGAGGCGGTGGCCATTTTGCAGCGCTACGGCATCCAGGTGCCGGGCGCCATCATGAGCCTGCTGGAGCAGGGCGCACTCGAAACGCCCAAGCCCGGTGATGCAGCCTTCAACGGCCATGAAGTCCACATGATTGCCACGCCGCAGCAAAGCCTCGAAGCGGCTGCCGCGGTAGCGAGGGCTGCGGGGCTGACGGCCTACATCCTGAGCGATGAAATGGAGGGCGAGTCGCGCGAGGTCGGCAAGGTGCATGCGGCACTGGCCCGCGCGGTGGCGCTCAAGGGCCAGCCTTTTCAGCGGCCCTGCGTGATTCTGAGCGGTGGCGAGACCACGGTCACCATCAAAAAGCAGCCCGACGGCACCCCCAAAGGCAGGGGCGGGCGGGCCGGCGAGTTCTGCATGGGGCTGGCGCTGGGGCTGCAGGGGCAACCGGGCGTGTATGCGCTGGCCGCCGACACCGACGGCATTGACGGCGTGGAAGACAACGCCGGCGCGTTTGTCGCGCCCGACACCCTGGAACGGGCGCTGGCGCAGGGCATGAAGCTGAACCAGTACCTGGACCGCAACGATGCTTATGGCTACTTTGAGCCGCTGGGTGGCCTCATCATCACCGGGCCGACGAACACCAATGTCAATGATTTCCGGGCGATGCTGATTTTGTAGCCCGCGCGAGGGAGCTTCTTCGGGACCACGCCATGGACGCGTTAAAGTGCAGGCTGGTCGCATAAGGAAGCTGCATGTCCATCGGAAAAAACACACCGCCACCTGCTGGCGCCCACGACAAGGCCTCGATCAAGAATGCGATAGAGAAGGTCAACCGGCAAGTCAAGATGCTGCGGACCTTCGATATCTCGGTCGCGCAGGAAGGCTGGGGCGCGGCCATGGAGGCCTTGCAAAAGAAAATCAACACCACCCTGGCCGACAGCCTCGGCGTGGGCACGCCTGAGTACAAGCAGTATGCCGTGGCGGCCCGGGACTTCTTCCTGGATACGACCTTCAACGACCGCTATTCGGTCGACGAACGCATGCAAGGCGTCAAGCATGGGATCGATCGGGCCATCGCCCATCTGAATGCGACCAAGAAGCTGCTGACGGAGCGCCTCGAGGGTCGGGCCGCTGTTGCGCCGGCGGCTGCCCCGGCTGCAGAGGTGGAACCGCCGCCACCGGCACCGGCACCACCCGCACCCGCGCCGGCTCCACCGCCGCCCGCACCCGCGCCAGTGTCTGCGCCCGTCCCGGCGCCATCACCACCGCCCGCTCCAACCCCGGCTCCGGCTCCGGCTCCGGCTCCAGCTCCAGCTCCAGCTCCAGCTCCAGCTCCAGCTCCAGCTCTACCACCGCCACCGCCACCGCCACCGCCACCGCCGCCCGCCCCGGCGCCAGTGTCTGTGCCCGTTCCCGCGTCACCATCACCACCGCCACCCGCACAGGCGCCGGTGTCTGCGCCCACTCCGGCACCATCGCCTGTACCGACGACCGCGCCCACGCCCATGTCCACGCCACCAGCTCCTCCTGCTACCATGAGGCCTATGTTCCAGGCCGATCCCGCTTCCTCTTCCCTCCCGGCGCAGCAAGTCATGCCCGGCGGACGCGTGGCCGTTCTTGGCTGGGGCGGCGACGCTGCGGGCCAGGCGTGCGAGTTCATCGAGCAGCTGGGGCTGGAGGCGGCGATACTTGACGCCGTCTCTGTCGATCAACTCGAAGCTCTGCGCAACGTGGCGTTCCTGCTGCTCCTGCCGGGCGAAGACCCCGAGGCACCGGCAGCCATGCTGGCCATCGGATTCATGCTCGCCGTGCTCGGTCGCAACCGCATGGTCTGCCTGCAGTCCGAACAGGGCGCATTGCCGGCCGCCTTGAAAGGCGCGACGCAGATCACGGTCGACGACGCGGGCTTGTGGCGGCTGGTGCTGGCGCGCGAGATGAAGCGGGCCGGCCTGGACGTGGACCTGAACCGCGCCATCTGAGCGTTGGGCAAGGCTCCGGCCCAGCCCAACCCAGCAACCTGTCGTACAACTGCCAGATCTGCGGGATCTGCGCCGGAATTTCCCGGGCGAACCTGCGCACTTTGGTGCATGCCACCCTCCGGTTGCGGCGGACCCTTCCCGGCGGCCGCGCCCACAGGGCAAAGCGGTCCCGTCCGGGGGCTGCGTAGCCGGGCGAAAACCACTTTTCCCCGTGCCTTGACCGCCCCTGTCGCCGGGCATATATTCAAAAAGCCAAAAGGCACTGACGCAACGCGAACGCACGCTCACAGTGGTGCACGCCGGAGAGGGACAGGCACCCGGGTCATTGCGCGGCTCCCCGTGAGGAACCAAACCGTGACCGGGCGTGATTCGAGTCGCTTTTCGCGCCCTGTATCCAGCGAACAAGGTGAAGCGCATGGCCAGGAAACCGGTTGCCCTCGCCAAGATATCACCGCCCAGACTGCACGATGTCCTGGCGCGCACGCGGCTGTTCGGCTTGCTTGACAAGGCCCTCCAGCGGCCGGTCGTCTGGCTTTGCGCGCAGCCGGGCGCCGGCAAGACCACGCTGGTCGCCAGCTACCTGGAAGCGCGCAAGCGGCCCGGCATCTGGTACCAGGCGGATGGCGGCGATGCCGACCCTGCGTCCTTCATTTACCACCTCCGCCTGGCCGCCGAGGGTGTGGAAGGGCCCGGGACGCCCCGGCAACTGCCCCTGCTGACCCCCGAGTACCTGCGCGACCTGCCCGGCTTTGCGCGGCGTTTCTTTCGCGAACTGTTCGCCTGCCTCGGGCCGGAGGCGGTGCTGGTGCTGGACAACTTTCAGGAGGTGCCGGAAGAGTCCGCATTTCACCGCGTCATGGCCGAGGGTATGGAGCAGGTACCCCCGGGTTGCGGCATCGTCGTTCTCAGCCGGGTCGAGCCACCTGCTGCCTACGCGCCGCTGCTGGCCGGTGACGCCATCGCCGTGCTGGACGGCGAACAGCTGCAACTCACGCTGGCCGAGACCCGGGCCATCGCAAAGCGGCGCGGCCTGGAAAACGATGAGGCGGTGGAGACCCTGCACCTGCGCTCCAATGGCTGGGCGGCCGGCCTGACCCTGCTGCTGGCGCGCACGCGGGGCCAGGCCGGCCAGCGGGACGATGACGATGCGGAATCCCTGCAGCATGTCTTCGGCTATTTTGCCCAGCGGGTGTTTGACGGCGCAGCACCTGAACACCGGCGGGCGTTGATGCAGCTGGCCTTGTTGCCGCTGATCACCGTCCCCCTGGCCGAGCAGCTGACCGGCATGCCCGACGTGGGCCGTCTGCTGGAGCATTACTACAAGCGGCATCTGTTCACCGACCGGCGACGCGTCGCTGCCGTTGCAGCCGCTGCTGCAACCGCGCCGCAGGGCGGCTCCCCCCAGGCAACCTACGTGTACCAGTTCCACGCGCTGTTCCGCACCTTTTTGCAGCACCAGGCCCGAACGGGCTGCAGCACCGACGACTATCGCGACATGACCTGCCGCGCCGGCCGTCTGCTCGAGGCGGCGGGTTATTGGGAGCAGGCGCTCGGGCTGTTCGCCGAGGCGGGCGACTGGGGCGCCTACGGCCGGCTGATGGCCAGCCACGCCGAGGGTCTGCTCGAACAGGGCCGGCGGCTGACCGTGAGCGACTGGCTCGGCCGCATGCCCGAGGACTGGCGCGAGCGTGACCCCTGGCTGGTCTACTGGAAGGGGCGGGCGCTGATGGAAACCGCACCCGATCAGGCCTTGCGGATCCTGCAGGCCTGCCACCAGCGCTTCGCGGCCGATGCGGATGTTGCCGGCCAGCTCGCAGCCGGTGCGGCGATCGTGCAGACACTGTGGTACGCGCGACTGGGCTGGTCGGAGATCACCCCCTGGGTTGATCGCATCGAGCCCCTGATCGGCGACCATGTGAAATTCCCGTCGCTCACCCTGGAGTTGATGAGCTACTCGGCCCTGCACGCCGCGCTGGCTTTTTGCCGGCCTTCGCATCCGGCGATCCGGGACATGGGGCTCAAGCTCCTGGAATTCGTCGGCGAGACGGGCATCGACTGGAACCAGCGGCTGTGTACCGCGACGCACCTCATTACCTTTTTTCATGGTTCGGCCCAGCATGATCTGGCGACCCGGCTCATTGGCAAGGTCGATGCGGCGGTCGAGCAGCTACCCGCAAGCCCTCTCAACCGCGCCTTCTGGTTCGTCTTTCGGGCGCTGCACGACGTGCGGCGGGCGAAATACGAGGAGGCATCGGCGGGTTTTCAGCGTGCCGAGGATCTGGCCCGGCAGGAGGGCCTGCTCCATGCGGAGTTTGCCGCCCTGCAGTTCCGCACCTACCTCGACCTGGTGTGCCGCCGGCCCGATGAGGCGCAGGCCCGCCTGGCCCGCATGGAGACCCATCCGGCGCGCGGCAACCCCGATGGAGACATGAATTTTCACGTCGCCCAGACCATGCTGGCGCAACTCAAAGGCGACGTTCAGGCCGCGCTCGGCCATGCCGAGCGGGGGCTGCAGGCTATTGAGCGGGTGGGAGCCGCCTACTTTCAGGCGACCTTTCCGGTCCTGTTCGCCAGTGTTTTTGCCGAGGCCGGCCAAACCGGGCGCGCCCTCGACATCATCACGGCCTCGCGCCGGTTGTCCAGCGGCAGTTACCTGGAGGTCATGGAGGCCCAGCTGCTGCTCGAGGAGGCCTACGTCCGGCTGGTGCAAGGCGACGCCACGCAGGCCCGGAGCCAGCTCGCCAGGGGCCTGGAGCTCGCCGCCCGGGATCGAACCCGCGCGGCCTATGTTCACCGCATCGTCACGCGCAAGTCCATATTGCTGGTGATGGCATTGAAGGCCGGTATCGAGGTGGAATTTGTGCGCCAGCTCATTCGCCAGTGGCGCATCCCGCCGCCGCCGGAAGAGCTTGCGCAATGGCCCTGGCCGGTCCGGATACGCACGCTGGGCGGCTTCGAGGTTCTGGTGGACGATGCGCCGATCGAGTTCGGCCGCAAGGCCCCGAAGAAGACGCTTGCGCTGCTCAAAGCCATCATCGCGCGCGGCGGCAGCGTGACGGAAAGCGCGCTGCTCGACACCTTCTGGCCCGACGAGGAAGGCGACGCGGCGGCGCGCTCGCTCGGCGCCGCGGTGCACCGCCTGCGCACCCTGCTCGGCGTGGGCGATGCGATCGTGCAGCAGGGTGGCCAGCTGGCGCTGGATCGCGCGCTGGTGTGGGTCGATGCCTGGGCGTTCGAGCGCGTGCTGGCCGCCGCCACCAATCCCCCCAATACCCGTGACAACCGCAACGCCCGGGCCGACGGCGACGCTGCGGCCGCTGAGGCGCTGGCGCTCTACCGGGGCGCCTTTCTGGTCGAGGAAGAGGGCAAGGACTGGCCCGTGGCCATGCGCGAGCGCCTGCGCGGCAAGTTCATCCAGGCCGTCTCCGACCATGCCGCGCGGCTTGAGGCCGCCCGACGTGACGAGGAGGCCATTGCCTGGTACCTGCGCGGGCTGGACGCCGACAACGTGGTCGAGCCCTTCTACCAGGGCCTGATGCGCTGCTACCACCGCCTCGACCGCCTGCCCGAGGCGGTCAGCACCTATCGCCGGCTCAAGCAGACGCTGTCGGTCACGCTCAGCCTGCCGCCGTCGGCGGGCACGGAGAGGCTGTACCAGTCGCTGCGCCAGGGCTGATCGCCGCACCGCCCGCCCGGCTGCCCGGCAGCTCCATCGCCTCATCGCTCCACGCCCCCGCCCGCATGGGTGTGCGGTGGGCCGGCCATTTTGCGAATAAATAGCCAATAAATAGCCGCCCTGTTTTTACGATGCCCTCCAACGCAAAGGAGCCATCGTGAGACAGATACCCAGCTACGTCATCCGCATCTATCGCCGCAACGCCGAGGCGTTTTCCGGCCTGGTCGAACACGTGCAAAGCAGCCGGACGGCCTCTTTCCGGTCATTTTCCGAGCTGTACGACGTGTTGAGTGGCCGCAAGCGCTTTCCCCGCCGATCGGCCGACCGACCCGATACCACCCCGCCAGCACCGGACAAGCCGGGGCAGTAGCAGGCAAACAGGCAAACAGGCCGCCACCCCCTCAATCACACCCTCCCTCACCAATGAAATCGCCACTGAAATTACCACCGGAGATCATCGCCATGACACGCGTCACGCCAGTCCCCCTGTCACTGATGGCCGTCGCCGCCCTGGCAGCGGGCTGCGCAGGTGCGCCTGCCGCTTCGAACAAGCCGGCCGCTTCAACAAGCTCGCCGTGCAGCCGGCTTGACGTCGAAATTGCGGATACCGAAGAGGCCAGGCGGGCGGCACTTGAAAAGGAGAAGGGCGCCTGGAAGGCCGTTGTTCCCTTTGCGGTGGCAGCACGCTATGCCAGCGGGAAGTCGGCCGCCGACCAGGCCGACAGGCAGCTCGACAAACTCCACGCCGACTTCCATCGGCAAGGGTGCGACCGCCATGGCAACTGACAGACCTTCCGCCCGCACACGGCCGTCCCGGCCTGCCTCGCTCCTGCGTAGCCGCGGCAACGAACTGGCGCAGGTGCTGCGTCTCCAGTCCGGTCTCTGACCGCCTCTTTTCCCAACCGCAAGAGAGATCTTCATGAAACAACGCACGCCCATTGCCGTCGTCTGTATGGCCATCATTTCTTTCACCGTGCTGGTGGTGCAGGCCGAGGCAACACCCGGCGCGTACATCGGCGAGCTGCCCCCTGCCGGGGACGGTAGTGCCATCCCCTCTGCCGGCAGCGGCTTCACCCTGCGGGCGGGCGGCCAGGGCCTGCGCATGGGCATGGGCACGTTGAACCGTCCGCCGCAAGGTGTCTTCGCGACCGGCGGGCCGGGCAGTGCGGGCGATGAGAGCGGCAACACCGGGCTCAACGCCAGCGGCGCCGACAGCGCCATCACCTTTGCCTGGGGTCCGGACGGCAGCCGCCTGGACGCCTGCAGCACCACCGCCGGCAACACGAGCTGCGGCTCCCGCTGACCTTCAATTTGTGAAAAGGAGAACTCCATGATGGGCATGACACAGACACAGACAACGACAACCGCGACAGCGACAGCGACACCGTTCCGGAAGAACCGGTCCCGGTCCGCCACCCACGCATGGGTGTGTGCAATTTCATGCGGGATTGGCGCGTTGGCGGCAGGCGTGGTGCACGCCCAGTCACCGGCGGCCCCGTCCGACGCAAAAGCTGCGGTGACCTATCCGGCCAAAGGGCAGGACGCCAGGCAGCAGGAGAAAGACAGGCACGAATGCCGTGACTGGGCCAGGGGGCAGACCGGCTTTGATCCGTCGCAGCCGTCCTGGAATGCGACCACAAGCCAGCCGACCCAGTCCGCAGGGCCGGGCGGGATGGCCCGGGGCGGTGCCACCGGCGCTGCGGTGGCGGAACTCACGCATCACGACACAGGCCGGGGTCTCGCGGCTGGCGCGTTGGGCGGCGCGATGCGCGAGCGGGTCAAGGAACGCCAGGCAGCGCAGGCAAAGCAGCAGCAGGCGGCGCAGCAGCAGGCCACCCGTGACCAGCAACGGGCGACCTACGACCGTGCCTTCGGCGCGTGCATGGAAGCGCGTGGCTATGTCGTGAAGTAGCGATGTAGCGACGTAGCGGTCTGGAAATGTAGAAATGTAGAGAAGGGGAACCGAGTCATGAAACAAGGCATGAAGTCAGAGGTCTCCGTGGTGCTGCTGGCAGCGGCGTCACTGGTGGCCGGATGCGGGAAGCAGGAAAAGCCCGTCCACGAAGAGCTTCGCCCGGTGCACAGCATCGTGGTCGGCGCCAGCAGCGGGTCGGTCGGTGCCACCTATTCCGGCGAGATCCAGGCTCGCTACGAGAGCAGGCTCGGGTTCCAGAACTCGGGCAGGATCGTCTCGCGCCTGGTCGAGGTGGGCGGCCACGTGAAGGCAGGCCAGCCGCTGATGCGCCTGGATCCGGCGCAGGAGACGCTGCATGTCGTGGCGGCAGCCGCCGACGTGGAGGCGGCCAGGAGCCGGGTTGCGCAGAACCGCGTCGATTTGCAGCGCACCGAGCAGCTGCTCAGCCGCAGGTTCGCCTCGCAGGCCGAGGTGGACCAGCAGCGCCTGACGCTGGCCCAGGCCGAATCGCAGCTCAAGTCGGCCATCGCCCAGCAGCAGATCAAACTGAACCAGCGCGGCTACACCGAGCTGCGCGCCGACCGTGACGGCGTGGTCACGGCCCTCGGCGCAGAGACCGGGCAGGTGGTGTCTGCCGGCCAGCAGATTGTCACCGTGGCAGCGGACGGCGAGCGCGAAGTGCTGGTGAGCATTCCCGAGTCGCGCGTCGACGAATTGCGCCAGACCCGGACACTGCAAGTCTCCGTCTGGGCCCAGCCCGGCAAGACTTACCAGGGCGCGCTGCGCGAACTCGCCCCCAGCACCGACAGCGTGACGCGGACCTACGCGGCACGCATCACGGTGAAAGACGCCGACAGCGCGTTGAGACTGGGCCAGACCGCATCGGTCTTCGCGCCCGACGTGGAAGGCAGCACGGCGATCCGCCTGCCGCTGACGGCGATCTACAACCGGGAAGGCCAGCCGCTGGTCTGGGTGGTGGACGGCAAGACCTCGCAGGTCGCCACGCGCACCGTCAGGCTGGGCAGTGCCCAGAACGACAGCGTGCTGGTCGCGAGCGGACTTGCCGCCGGCGAAACGGTGGTCACCGCCGGTGTGCACATGCTGCATGCCGGGCAGAAGGTGAAGGCGGTCGCCGCGCCGGCCGCCAACGCGGGAGCCTGGCAATGAACCGGCTCAACCTCTCCGCATGGGCGCTTGGGCACCCGCAGATGATTGTCTTCCTGCTGGTGCTGCTCAGCCTTGCCGGGGTGCTCGCCTATGGCCAGCTCGGGCAGAAGGAAGACCCCGAGTTCACGGTGAAAACCATGGTCGTGCAGACTTACTGGCCGGGCAGCTCGGCGCAGCAGATCGCCGAGCAGGTGACCGACAAGCTCGAGAAGAAGCTGCAGGAAGTCGCCGAGATCGACTACATCAGCAGCTACGCCAAGCCGGGCGTCACGCAGATCAAGGTCAACCTGCGCGAGGACACGCGGCCCGCGGCCGTTCCCGAGGTCTGGTACCAGGTGCGCAAGAAGCTCGGTGACATCCAGCAAACGCTGCCGCAGGGCGTGCGCGGGCCGTATTACAACGACGAGTTTGGCGACACCTTCGGCAACCTCTATGCCATCACCGGTGATGGCTTCGGCTACGCGGCGCTGCGCGAGTTCGCTGATGCGGCGCGCAACGAATTCCTGCGCGTGGCCGACGTCAACAAGGTCGATCTCGTCGGTGCGCAGGACCCGAAGATCTACATCGAGGCGTCCAACGCCAGGCTGGCGTCGCTGGGCATAGACCCGGCGCTGATCGCCTCGACGCTGGCTGCGGCCAATACGGTGGAGGCGGCCGGCACGGTGTTGACTGCGTCCGAGCAGGTGCGGCTCACGGTGAGCGGCGAGTTCGACTCGGTCGAGGCCATTCGCAACACCGGCATCCGCGCCGGCGGGCGCACCTTCCGGCTCGGCGACATCGCCGAGGTCGGGCGCGGCGTGGTCGATCCGGCCACGTCCAGGATGCGCTTCAACGGCCAGGAAGCCATTGGCCTGGCGGTGAGCATGCGCAAGGGCGGTGATGTGATTCGCCTCGGCGAGCAGCTCGGCGCGACGGTCAGCCGCGTGCAGGCGAGCCTGCCGGTGGGTGTGCAGATCCATGCGGTGTCCGACCAGCCGCGCGTGGTCGCGGAGTCGGTGCACGAGTTCAAGAAAAGCCTGCTCGAAGCGGTAGCCATCGTGCTGCTGGTGAGCTTCTTTTCGCTCGGCTTGCGCACCGGCCTGGTGGTTGCGCTGTGCATTCCGCTGGTGCTGGCGCTCACCTTCCTCGTCATGTACCTGCTGGGCATCGAGCTGCAGCGCATCTCGCTGGGCGCCCTGATCATCTCGCTGGGCCTGCTGGTGGACGACGCCATCATTGCCGTCGAGATGATGGCGCTCAAGCTGGAGCAGGGCTGGGACCGCTTTCACGCCGCGACCTACGCCTACACCGCCACGGCGTTTCCCATGCTGACCGGCACGCTGATCACCGCCGCCGGCTTTCTGCCGGTGGGCTTCGCCAGGTCAGGCTCTGGCGAGTATGTGTTTTCGCTGTTCCAGGTGGTCGGCATCTCGCTGATCCTGTCGTGGATCGTCGCCGTGCTGTTCACGCCCTACATCGGCTTCAAGCTGCTGCGCGAGCACCAGGGGGCCGCGCCTGCAGGCCAAAGCCACGTCGACGAGGACGCGGTCTACCAGCGGGGCTTCTACCAGCGGTTTCGCCGCATCGTCGAGGTCTGCCTCGTGCGCCGCAAGTGGGTGATCGGCATGACCCTGGCGGCCTTCGCCGGCTCGCTGGCGCTGTTCGGCACGGTGCCCCAGCAGTTCTTCCCCGCCTCGGACCGTCCCGAGCTGATGGTCGACCTGTGGCTGCCGCAGGCCGCGACCTTCGAGGCCAGCCAGCGTGAAGTCGAGGCGCTGGAGGCGAAGTTGAAGGACGACCCGGACGTGGTGGCCGTGACCAGCTACGTCGGCAGTGGCAGCCCGCGCTTTTATCTGCCGCTGGACGTGCAGACGCCCAACCTCAACCTCGGCGAGCTGATGGTGATGACCAGGGGTGGCGAGGCGCGCGAGCGCGTGCTGGCGAAGATCCAGAACCTGTTCGACACGGGCTTTCCGCTCGTGCGGGGCCGCGTCAACCGGCTGGAGAACGGACCGCCCGTCGGCTATCCGCTGCAGTTCCGGGTGTTCGGTCAGGACCTGCAGAAGGTTCAGGCCATCGCCGACCAGGTGGCCGGGATCCTGCGCGCCGACCCGCATGTGCGCCGCGTAAACCAGGACTGGGGCGAACGCCTGAAGCGCGTGCGCGTCGATGTCGACCAGGACAAGGCGCGGCAGCTGGGCATCAGCTCGCGGCAGATCAAGAGCGCGCTGCAGGGTTCGCTGTCGGGCACCAGCATCACGCAGTACCGCGAGGGCGACAAGGACATTGACGTCGTGGCGCGCCTGGTCGCGCCGGAGCGCACCGACCTGAACAACCTGAAGGACGCGAAGATCTACCTGCGCGAGGGCAAGTTCGTGGCGGTGTCGCAGGTGGCCAGGCTCACGCTCGACAGCGAGGACAGCGTGCTGTGGCGGCGCAACCGCGTGCCGACCCTGACGGTGCGCGCCGACGTTGCCGGCGCCGAGGCGCCGGACGTGACACTGGCGCTCAAGCCCCGCATCGATGCGCTGGCCAGCACGCTGCCGCTGGGTTACGGCATCGACGTCGGCGGCGCGCTCGAATCGAGCGCCAGGGCCCAGGCCTCGATCTTCGCGGTGATGCCGCTGATGGTCGTTGCCGTGCTGTTGCTGCTGATGCTGCAGCTGCATGACATCAAGAAGATGGCGCTGGTGCTGCTCACCGCGCCGCTCGGGCTGATTGGCGTGTCGCTGATGCTCGCCACCTTCCGCATTCCCTTTGGCTTCGTTGCGATGCTGGGCGTGATCGCGCTGGCCGGCATGATCATCCGCAACTCGGTGATCCTGGTGGTGCAGATCGACCACGACGTCCAGGCCGGCGCGCCGCTGTGGAATGCCATCGTCGAGTCGGCGGTGCGCCGCATGCGGCCCATCATCCTCACGGCGCTGGCGGCCATCCTGGCGATGGTTCCGCTCACGCGCTCGGTGTTCTGGGGGCCGATGGCCTGGTCGATCATGGGCGGCCTGCTGGTCGCGACCCTGCTCACGCTGCTCTTCCTGCCCGCGCTCTATGCCAGCTGGTACGGCGCGAAAAAACCGCTTGCCGCCTGACGGCCTTCACCTTGACTTTGACCTTCACCTTCACCGGAAATGACGATGAACACACCATCCGCATTTGTGAAAAAGGCGGCCAGCGTCGCCGCGCTGGCGCTGATGTCGACGCCGGGCTTCGCGCTCGACCTGATGGCCTCGTATGACAAGGCGTTGCAGGTCGACCCCACCATGCTGGCGGCCAACGCAGCCGTGCTGGCCGGTCGGGAAAAGGCAGTGCAGGGCCACGCGCTGCTCAAGCCGCAGGTTTCGCTCGCGGCCAGCCTGTCATACGTCAACGACCGGTCGGCGACCAGCCTGCCGGGCGGCCCGTCCGAGCTGATCAAGCCGGAAAGCTCGGGAACCGTGCACCAGACGGCGCTGCAACTGGTGCAGCCGCTGTACAACGCCAAGGCCGCGGCCGACAACAAGCAGTTGCAGCAGCAAAGCGGTCTGGCCGAGATTCGCTACCGCGATGCGCAGCAGGACCTGATGCAGCGTGTCGGCGAGACCTACTTCAGTGTGCTGCTGGCGCAGGAGACCCTGCGTGTGGCCCAGGCCGAGAAGGCTGCGGTCGGCATGCAGCGCGACCGTGCCCAGGCCCGTTTCGAGGTGGGGCGTGGCAGGATCACCGAGGTGCAGGAAACCCAGGCCCGCTACGACAGCGTGCTGGCCAGGGAGGTCTCCGCAAAAAGCACACTGGCGCTGCGGCAGGCTCAATACCAGGAGCTGACCGGCGTGCCGGCCGACGGGCTGGCGGAACTTCGCCCGGGTTTCACGCCCTCGGCGCCGCAACCGGACAGCCTGCAGGCCTGGCAATCGAAGGGGCTGGCGCACAACACCCGTGTCCAGGCCAGGGAGGGCGAGCTGGCCATCGCGAGCGCGGAGATCGGCAAGTACACGCTCAGTGGCCGACCGACGCTTGACCTGGTGGCCAGTTACACGTTCAAGGGCCAGAACGGCGGGCTGTCGCCGACCATCGCACCGGACAGCAATCGCGCCGCGGTGATCGGTGTGCAGCTCAATGTTCCCCTTTTCACGGGCGGTGCCCTCAATTCCCGCGAGCGCGAGGCGATCGCCAGGCAGCGTCAGGCCGAACAGGAGCTGGGCGCGGCGCGGCGCGACATGCGCCTGCAGGTGCAGGACGCCTTCCTCGCCGTGAACACCGGTGTGGCGCGCATCGGCGCGCTGGAGCAGTCGGTGCTGTCGGCGCAGACCGCGCTCGAAGCCACCACGCTGGGCCGCGATGTCGGCAGCCGTACCGAGCTGGACGTGCTCGATGCACAGCAGCGCCTGTTCTCGGTGCAGCTCGATCTGGCGCAGGCGAGAAACGACCACCTGCTGGGACGGATCCGTCTGGCCGCCGCGGCCGGCGAACTCCAGGAGAGCGACCTGCGCGCGCTCAATGCCCAGCTGGCGCCATGACGGGCAGACCGGTGTGCCCCGATGACAAGGGGCCGGACTGCTTCGCGGCGAAGAGCCGCACCCTCGCGTTCCGGGACTGGAACGTTTTTTCAGAACTGCCAATGAAAGCCTGAATATGGACATCGACAAATTTTCCGCACGGGAACTGCCCATCGTTTTTCGCGTATTGCGCACGGCGCTCAATCCCGAGGGAGCGCTGGGGCCGCGGGAGCGCCAGTTTCTTGACACCTACGCCGGGATCACCGGGCACGCGCTGTCACCGGCCGACCTGCAGCCCATCAGCCTGCTGGACGTGTACATGGACGGCGCCCACCAGTGCAAACGCCTGGTCCAGCTGGCGGCCCTCGCCACGCTGCTGAGCCATCCGGTCCGGCCCGCCTCGGTCGCGTTCCTGAAGGAGCTGGCCCGCTGCCTGGCGACGAGCGATCCTGTGATCGACGTCGTGGACGCGCTGCAGAAAGGTCAGCGCCTCAGGGTCCGCCTGCTGGCGATGCGGCGTGCCTTCCGGGCCATGTTCAGGGAGGCCTTTCTGGCCGAAGGGTACCTGGGTGTGCTGCGATTCGCCGGGGCGCTGTTTCTCAAGGCGCCGGTCAACAGGGACAAGCTGTGGAACTACAAGCGCCTGGGCCTGCTGCCCGAGGGAACGCTGGGGCGTGAATACTGGAAGCATCTCACCGACAACGGCTTCGGATTTCCCGGCGAGCCGGGCGGGATTGCCGATTCGGTTGCTTACCACGACATCGGTCACGTGCTTGCCGGGCACGACACGACGCCGCTGGGTGAAATCCAGCAAGGCAGCTTCCAGGGCGGCAATCGGCGGGAGGATGGCTTCTTCTTCATCCAGTTCGTGATTCTGCAGTTTCACCACGGCATCAAGGTCACCCCGGTGGCCCCGCCCCAGGTCGGCCACTTCGACCCGGAGAAGGTGCTCTGGGTCATCCATCGCGGCGCGACATGCGCGGTCGATATCACCCACCAGTGGAACTACTGGCCACTGATGTCGCTGCCGCTGCAGGAGGCCCGCGCGCGGTGCGGCCTGCTGCCAAAGTTGCCGGCGACCGCAGGACTCAGGCGCGTTGCATGAGGGCACCGAGGGCATCTGTCGCCTGGTGGCGCTGGGCTCGCCGGCCGGGAGCCGGGCTGCTCCGCGGCCAGCGCGGTGAAATCAGGTCCCTTCAGGCTTGATCGCGGCGCGGGCGATCACGGGCTTCCAGCGTGCCTGCTCGGATTTGATGAAGGCATCGAACTCGGCGCCCGTGTTGCCCACGGCCAGCGCGGTTTCCTGGGCCAGCTTTTCCTTGACGACGCTGCCACGGGCGGCCTTGATGGCCTCGGCTTCGAGCTTGGCAATGTGGGCCTTGGGCCACTTGCTCGGGGCCATCAGTCCGTACCACTGCGTCATCTCGAATCCCTTGAAGCCCTGTTCTGCCACGGTGGGAACGTCGGGCAGCTGCGGCAGGCGCTGCGCGGTACCGGTGGCGATGCAGCGCAGTTTCCCGGCCTTGATGAATTGCAGCAGGGCGGGCGCGCCGACCGACGCAGCCTGCAGCCGGCCGGACATCAGGTCGGTCAGCATGGGGCCGGTGCCGCGGTACGGCACGTGCACGACGAAGGTGTCGCTGACCAGCTTGAGGTACTCGAAGGCCAGGTGGCCCGCGCTGCCGTTGCCGGCGGAGCCATAGTTCAGCTTGCCGGGCTGGCTCTTGGCGTAAGCGATGAACTCCTTGAGGTTTTTCACCGGCAGGTCGGGGTGCACCACGTACAGGCTCGGCACCTTGGAGACCAGCGTGACGGGTACGAAGTCGCGGTTGGCGTCATACGGCAGCTTCGCAAAGATGTAGGGGTTGATGGCCAGGGTACCGATGTGGCCCAGGATCAGGGTGTGGTCATCGGTGCTGTTGGCAACTTCCTGCATCGCGATATTGCCTGCCGCCCCCGGCTTGTTGTCCACGAAGACGTTCTGGCCGATGGTTTTGGCCATTTCGCCGGCCACCGCCCGCGCGACGATTTCAGAGCTTCCACCCGGTGCGAACGGCACGACCAGGCGCAGCGGTTTGGTGGGCCATGCGGCCTGGGCGCGTGCCTGGGGCAGCCACAGGCTGGAGGCGGCTGCCGTGCCCGCGATGAGCAGGTTGCGGCGGTTGAGGGTCAGATCGGTCATGGGTTGTCTCCTGGAATTTTGGGAAATAGGGTCGCTATCGTGCCTTGATGAACCTAACAATTGCCTTTCAGTCCTGCCGCGCCGTGGACACGATAATCCCTGACATGCGAATCCTGTTGGCTGAAGACGAGCACGCCCTGGGTGAGTGGCTGACCAAGGCCCTTGAACAAAGCGGTAACCGCGTGGACTGGCGTGACGACGGCCGCCTGGTGGAGCGCGCGCTGGCGGATCACGACTACGATGCCGTGGTGCTTGACCTCGGCCTGCCCGGCCGCAGCGGCGATGAAATCCTGCGCCGGCTGCGGGCCCAGGACAAACGCTTGCCGGTCCTGATCCTGACCGCCCGCGACTCGCTCGCCGACCGGGTCAACGCGCTCAACGAGGGCGCGGATGATTTTCTGGCCAAGCCGTTTGCGCTGGCCGAGCTGGAGGCCCGGCTGACCGCGCTGGTGCGCCGCGCCCGCGGCAGCGAGCATCCGCGCTTTGCCTGCGGCCCGCTGCTGTTCGACACCGTGTCGCGCCAGTTCACCCTCGGCGCGGAGAACCTGCCGTTGTCGCCGCGCGAGCATGCGCTGCTCAAGGCCCTGATCCAGCGCAGTGGCGAGCCACTGTCGCGCCAGCAGGTGATGGACCGCGTGTTCAGCGACGAGGAAGACGTGCAGCCCAGCGTGATCGACGTACTGGTGCACCGGCTGCGCAAGCGGCTTGACCAGAGCGGCGTTCGCATTCAGACCTACCGGGGATTGGGCTATGTACTGGAACTGGATTCGCCGGGCCAGCATTAGGGTCAGGCTGCTGGCCCTGCTGCTGCCCACGATGGCGCTGGTGACGGCGGCCAGCCTGTGGCTGACCCGCGCCGATGCCGTGGCGGCAGCCAATGCGGCCTACGACCGCTCGCTGCTCGGCGCCATCAAGGCGCTGGACCTCAATGTCTCGACGGCCTCGGGCGGTTTGTCCGTTGAGCTCCCTTACCGCCTGTTCGAATTTTTCCAGCTCACGGCGACGGGGAACGTCTATTTCAGGGTGGCCACGGCCGACAGCCTGGTGGAAATCGGCAATCCCGACCTGCCGCCTCCGCCCTCGGCCTTGCGCACCGGCCAGCCGATGTTTTATGACGCCACCTATTTTGGCGAGTCGGTGCGTGTGGGTGCCTTCATGCGGCCGCTGGAGCAGCCCCTGAACGCAAGCGGTGATCCGCAGCTGGTGATTCAGGTCGCCGAGAGCACGTCGTCGCGCGAGCAGTTCACCGCGAGTTTCGTACGTCGAGCCGCCTGGCGCGACCTGTTGCTGCTGGTCGTGATGGGCCTGGCGGTGGTGATGGGTCTGATGGTGGCCCTGCGCCCGATGACGCGCCTGGCCACGCAAACGCGTGCCCGGGAGCCTGATGACCTGCGTCCCTTGCAAACGGGTGACTTGCCCCACGACATCCGGCCGCTGGTCGACGCCGTCAACCAGCAGATGGCGCGCACCGAGCAGCTGGTGGCCGAGCGCCGGGGCTTTATCGACGATGCCTCGCACCAGCTTCGCACCCCGCTGACCATTCTGCGTGCCCAGCTCGACTATGCGCTGCGCGAGCCCGACCCGGCGCGGCGGCAACTGGCGCTGCAGGCACTGTCCGAAGAGCTGGGCAATGCCATTCGTGCCACCAACCAGCTGCTGACATTGGGGCGCAGCGATGCGGCCACCCCGCAAAAGGAACGGTTTGATCTGGCCGGGCTGGCGCGGGAGGTGGCGCTGGAGTTGCTGCCGCTGGCGCGGGCGCGCGGCATCGATTTTGGCGTGGACGTGCAGGCCGAACCCCTCGAGGCCGAGGGCGACCGCAGCCTGCTGCAGCAGGTCCTGCTCAATATCGCCCACAACGCGATCCAGCATGGCCGCGAACACGGCACGGTCACGCTGCAGGCGGCGGCCGACGCGCTGGGTTTCAGCCTGCAGGTCATTGACGACGGCGGCGGCATTGACCCCGAGGTGCTGGATCGGGTCGGCCAGCGTTTTGTCAAAAGCCGGGGCAGCCGGGGCTCCGGCCTGGGGCTGGCCATTGCCCGCTCGGTGGCCGAGCGCCACGGCGGCCGCCTGCGCATTGAGCCCACGCCAGCGGCCAACGGCACCTGTGTTGCAATATGGTGGCCCCGATCATGAAACGCTTTCCCGTCCTGCTGAGCCTGCTGCTACCCCTGCTGGGTCTTGCCGGCGCACTGGCCCATGCGGGCGCGCTGGAGGGTGCGCGCTGTATCGCACCTGCCAAGCCCGGCGGCGGGTTTGACCTGACTTGCCAGCTGGTGCGCGCCACCTTGCAGGAGGCGGGCCTGACCCGCGCACCGCTGTCCATTGCCTATCAGCCCGGCGGCATCGGTGCCCTGGCCTTCAAAAACGTGGTGACGCAAAGGCCGGCCGATGGCCAGGCCATCGTGGCGTTTTCCTCGGGCTCGCTGCTCAACCTGGCGCAGGGCCGCTTTGGCCCCTACACGGCGCGCGACGTGCGCTGGATTGCCAGCCTGGGGCTGGACTACGGCGTGATTGCCGTGCGCCGTGATGCCCCGTTCCAGACGCTGGGGCAATTGCTGGGCGCACTGCGTGAGTCGCCGAACCGCATCGTTTTTGGGGCCGGCGGATCCATTGGCAGCCAGGACTGGATGAAGGCGGCCCTGCTGGCCCGGGCTGCCGGCGTGAGCCACAAGGTGATGCGTTTCGTGGCCTTTGAAGGCGGCGGGGAAGCCTTGACCGCGCTGCGCGGCGACCATGTGCAGGTCCTGGCCGGGGACGCCGCCGAAGTGGCCCGGCAGATCGACCAGGGCGCGCCGGTCCGGGTGCTGGCGGTGCTGGCGGCGGAGCGCCTGCCGGGGCGCTGGGCCCAGGTTCCCACTGCCAGGGAGCAAGGCTTTGACATCCGCTGGCCCATCGTGCGCGGGGTCTACCTCGGGCCGGCGGTCAGTGAGCGGGAGCAGCGCGAATGGGTCGAGGCACTGGCCCGCGCGATGGCACATCCGTCCTTTCCCCGTGAACTGGAACGTGCCGGTTTTCAGCCTGGCGGCCTGACCGGTGCGGCGCTTGATGCGCTCATCGACAGGCAGATTGCGGAATACCGCCAGCTCGCGCGGGAGTTTGGCGTGTCCCGCTGAAGTCGGGGTGCAGGAGTCAGGAGGCCCCCTGTATCGGCACAGCCGAGCCGGACAGCTGATCAACCTGCGTGCCCAGCCACTCCAGGAATTGCGCCACCTCCGGGCGGTAGCCATGGCGCTCCGGATAGACCACAAAGTGGGCCTGCACGGGAATCGCCCATGCGGGGTCAAATACCGGCTGGAGCCGCCCCGCCTCAATATGGCCGCCACCAATGACCGTGCTCTCCAGTGCCACGCCCAGGCCCTGCACGGCCGCGTCCAGCGCCATCAGCGCCCGGTCAAAGCGCAGCGCAAAACGCTCCGGCTTCTTCGCGGGGTGGTACAGGGCGAACCAGTCCGCCCACTGCACCACGCCCACGGTGGACTGGATCAGCGGCACTTGCAACAGGTCCGCCGGTGTGCGGATCTGGTGCCGCTCGATGAAGGCCGCGCTGGCCAGCGGCATGATGGGTTCACGGAATATGGGCTTGACCACCAGTTGTGGCCAGGCCGGTATGCCGTAGCGGATGTCCAGGTCCACCTGGCCCAGCTCGAAATCCGAATGCACATGCGAGGCTGACAGGAACAGCGACACGCCCGGGTAGGCCTGCGCGAACTGCCCGATGCGCGGCATCAGCCACAGGCTGGCAAAGCTCGGGCTGGCATGCACGTACAGCGAGTTGCGCACACCCTGGCGCACATCGTCGGTGGCGGCGCTGAGCGCGCCAAGGGCTCCCCCCACGCGCAGCAGATAGGCCTCGCCGGCCGGGCTGAGCTTGACGCCGCGGGAGGAGCGTTCAAACAGCTTGACGCCCAGAAAGTCCTCCAGCCGCGCCACCTGGTGGCTGACCGCCGATGGCGTGAGATGCAGCTCGGAGGCGGCCAGCGCGAAGCTGCGGCGCCGTGCAATGGCCTCAAAAGCGACGAGAGAGGGCAGGGGAGGCAGCATGACGAAACAATAGTTTATTGCACTGCAACATGACAGATTTTCACTTGATCTTGAGATTCTATCGTTTGTGCAGGAGCCTGTTTCTCCCCAGAATCGCGGCTACTTCACAAGGAGACAGCAGATGTTGCTTAAAGACAGAGTCGCCGTGGTCACCGGCGGCGCCGGCCCCAACGGCCTGGGTTTCGCCACCGCCCGCATGATGGCTGCGCAGGGCGCGACCATCATCATTCTTGACCTCTCGCAGGCCGACCCGGCCGCCGCGGCGGCCCGGCTTGGGCCACAGCACATGGGCCTGGTGGCCGACGTGACGAACAAGGCCTCGTGCGACGCGGCCGTGGCCGCGGTGCTGGACGCCAAGGGCCGGATCGACATTCTGGTCAACAACGCCGGCATCACGCAGCCGCGCAAGACCCTGGACATCTCGCCCGAGGACTATGACGCGGTGCTGGACGTCAGCCTGCGCGGCACGCTGGTCGCCTCGCAGGCGGTGCTGCCCACCATGCTGGCGCAACAGCGGGGCTCCATCGTGTGCATTTCCTCCGTGTCGGCGCAGCGCGGCGGCGGCATCCTCGGCGGTCCGCACTATTCGGCTGCGAAGGCGGGCGTGCTGGGCCTGGCGCGCGCCATGGCACGCGAGTACGGCGGCCAGGGCATACGGGTGAATTGCATCACGCCCGGCCTGATTGCCACCGACATCAACAAGGGCAAGATCCCCGACGACAAGCGCCAGGCCATTCTCGATGGCATTCCGCTGGGCTACATCGGCTCGCCTGACGACGTGGCCGGTTGCGTCGTGTTTCTGGCCAGCGATTTGTCCGGTTATTGCACCGGCATCACGCTGGACGTCAACGGCGGCATGCTGATTCATTGAGCCGCCAGCCACGCACATTCCTTTTTTGAAAAAACCGCTGGCAGCGCGGCATCGCTGCCTCGACAACATCAGGAGACAAGACAAATGACACGATTCAACCTTCTTCGCCGCGCTGCCCTGGTCGCCGCGCTGGCCTGCGCCGGTTCCGCCACCTTTGCCCAGGCGCCCATCAAGTTGACCCTGGGTCATGGCGCCGCCCCCGGCAATCCGCGGCACGAAGCCTCCGTCAAGTTCGCCGAGACCGTGAAGGCCAGGACCAACGGACGTATCGAGATCCAGGTGGCCCACTCCTCGCAACTGGGGGACGATGCGGCCATGGTGACGGCGCTGCGTTCGGGGACACTGGATATGTCGGCCAACAGCCAGGGCGCGGTGTCCACCGTGGTCCCCGAGTACAGCGCGTTGGGCCTGCCTTTCCTGTTTTCGGACATCACCAAGGCCTGGCAATTGCTGGATGGACCGATCGGCCAGGACCTGGCCAAGCGTTCGGAAGCCAAGGGCATGGTCGTGCTGGGCTACTGGGACAACGGCATCCGCCATATCTCCAACAGCAAGCGTCCGGTCAAGTTGCCCGCTGACGTCAAGGGCCTGAAGGTCCGCACCCCGCCTGACGCCATCACGGTAGACATCATGCAGGCCCTGGGCGCGGACCCGCAGCAGATCAAGTTCTCCGAACTCTATGTGGCCCTGCAGCAAGGTGTGGTGGACGGCCAGGAGAACCCGCTGGCCAACATCGCCTCGGCCAAGCTCTACGAGGTGCAGAAGTACATTTCGCTGACCGGCCACAAGTACGAGGCGACCCCGTTCCTGATGAGCAAGCGCTCCTGGGACAAGCTGGGCGCGGCCGACCAGAAGGTTTTCATGGCCGCCGCGGCGGAGGCCACGCAACTGCAGCGCAAGCTGTCCAGGGAGGCCGACGAAACGCTGGTGGCCGAGATCAGGGGCAAGGGCGTGCAGATCGACACCGTAGACCGCGCTCCCTTTGTGCAGGCTACCCGCACCGTCTACGACAAGTGGAGCGCAGGCCCCACGGGCGAGTTCGTGACGCGTGTCGTGCAGGCGACCCGCTGAGGCTGGACCCGCCATGAGCTTTTCCCAGTCGCCCGGCCTTCAGGCCACGCGGAGTTCAGAGGGTTGGGCCGCCGCGCGCATCGCCCGCGTGGTCGACCATCTGATCGGCATCGCCTGCCGGGGCGTTCTCTACCTCTCGCTGACCTCGATGTTCCTCATCCTGAGCGCCAACGTGGGACTGCGCTACGCCGCGGGCAGCAGCCTGGCCTGGGCGTCCGAGCTCCCCGAACTGATGTTCCCCTGGCTCATCATGGCCGGCGTGGTGCTGGCGGCCCAGCATGGCTCGCACATCGCCATCGTCATCCTCACCCAGCGCCTGGGCGCGATGCGCCGCTGGGTCCTGCTGGCCGGGTCTCTGGTGGTGGCGGGGCTGTACGCATCGCTCGCCGTCGTGGCCTGGCCACTGGTGGAGATCGCGGCCGACGAGCGCACACCCATCCTGAAGGTGCCCGGCTCGGTGAGCGTGTCCTGCATGATGCTGGGCTTCACGCTGCTGGCCATCGTCACCCTTTGCAGACTGCCGCAGGTCTGGGCCAGCCAGCCTGACCTCGCGCTCGACGACACCCCCGAATCCGCAATCGCTGGAGTGCAGGCATGACCGTATTGATCATTCTTCTGTTCGTGGTCGGGGCGCTGCTGTCCATCCCGATCGCGCATGCCCTCGTGCTCGCCTCGGTGGGCGGCCTGCTCATCCTGGACCGCGTGCCCGTGCACCTGGCCATCGAGCAGATGCTGTCGCAGACGCAGAGCTTTCCGCTGATCGCGATTCCCTTCTTCATGATGACCGGCGCATTGATGGTCAGCGGCAAGCTGGGCCAGAGCCTGGTCACGCTGCTGTCCATGATGATCGGCCGTGTCCACGGCGGCCCGGCGCAGGTGGGCGTGCTGTCGTCGACCATCTTTGGCGGCGTCTCGGGCTCGGCCGTGGCCGACGCCTCGGCCATCGGCTCCATGCTGATTCCCTGGCTCAAGAAGCTCGGCTATCCCGCGCCCTTCGCTGCCGGCACGCTGGCAGCGGCGGCCACCATCGACATCCTGATCCCGCCGTCCATCCCCATGATTGTCTACGCGCTGGTCTCGGGCGCGTCGATCGGCGCACTGTTCGTCGCGGGCATCCTGCCCGGCCTGCTGATGTGCGCGGGCTTCATGGCCGTTTGCTACATCCAGGGCCGCCGTCGCAACTTCCCGCGCGACACCACGCCGTTCGAGTGGCCGGCATTCTGGCGTCAGCTCCTCCAGACGGGCCCGGCGCTGGCCATGCCGGTGCTCATCATCGTCTTCCTGCGCTTCGGCATTGCCACGCCGACCGAGGTGAGCGTGATGTCCACGCTCTACGCCCTCGTGGTGGCGGGCGTGGTCTACCGCGACCTCACCGTCGCCAAGATCCGGGCCGCGGCCATCGAGGCCGGCATCTCCACCGGGGTGGTGCTGCTCATCATCATGGCCTCGAGCATCGTGGGCTGGATCGTCACCTACGAGCAGCTGCCGGCCGAGTTCACGCGCTACGCCAAGGAGACCCTGCAGTCGCCATGGCTCATCATCCTGGCGATGAACCTGATCATGCTGGCCACCGGCATGTTCATCGATCTGCCCGCAGCGGTGCTGCTGCTCACGCCCATGTTCGTGCCCCTGGCGGCCGCCGTCGGCATGGACACGATACAGCTGGGCATCATGATGATCGTCAACCTCTCGATCGGGCTGTACCACCCGCCCATAGGCACCACGCTGTTCATCACGAGTTCGATCGCCCGTGTGCGCATCGGCGACGTGGTGAAGGAGCTGATCCCGTTCTATATCGTCGCCATCGGCCTGCTGATCGGCTTTGCCTACCTGCCCTGGCTGACCCTGCACTGAGAACGCCCGCATGACTCCTTCCCTTCCCACCCGCGACGGCGCGCCTGGCGAGCGCATCGTCTCGGTCTCGGCTGCGCCCTACGACGGCTACGACTTCCCGCGCGTGCTTGAAAGCCTGGCGTCGATCGGCGCCACGCACGTCGAGCCAGCCTTCATCGTCGGCTACACCGAACCCTTCGACGAGTCGGCCTTCACGCCCGACAAGGCGCGCCAGTATGCCGCCTGGCTGCGCGAGCACGGCCTGCGCTGCCATGCGTTTTCCTCGCACATCGACCTGGGCCGGCCCGACGCGCTCAAGGTGTTCCTGGGCCGCATGGATTTCGCGCGCACCATCGGCGCCCGCGTGATCAACACCAATGCGGCGCACCGCAGCAACGAAAAGCGCTTCTTCGAGAACATCGGGCAACTGGCCCGCCACGCCGAGCAGCTGGACCTGTGGATAGGCCTGGAGAACCCCGGCGATGGCTCGGACAACCTGCTCAACACCGCCGCTGACGGCCCCGGCCTGCTGGCCGACATCGGCCACCCCATGGTGGGGCTGAATTACGACGCGGGCAACACGATTTCGCACCGACCCGGCGTGACGCCTGCGGACGACGCACTGGCAGCCATGCCGCAGTGCCTGCACACCCACATCAAGGATGTGCGCAGGGACGACAACGGCTACTTCTTCACGCCGCTGGGCCAGGGCCAGATCGACTGCGCGCGCATTCTGCGTGCCGTCGCGCAGACCGGCCTGGACCTGTCCATCGAGATACCGCTGCGTCTGCACCGCCAGCCCAGTGCCCAGCCCAGCCGCGCGCCCTACCGCGTGCCGCTGGCTGACATCGAGGCCGCGCTGCGGCCCGCGCTGGCCTTTGTCCATGAACACCTGGGCGCGCCGCCTGCGTCCCGCCTCTGACGACGGAGCTATTTTCGTGAATCGTGTAATCAACAACCCGGACCTCGTGGTCGAGGACATGCTCAAGGGCTGGCTGCTGGCGCATGCCGACACGGTGCGCACCGCGCCGTCCAACGGGCGCGTGGTGCAGCGTGTGCAGGCACCCGAGCCAGGCAAGGTCGGCGTGGTGACCGGCGGCGGCTCCGGGCATGAGCCGGCCTTCATCGGCTATGTGGGCGACGGCCTGGTGGACGCGGTTGCCGTCGGCGAGATATTTTCATCGCCCACGGCCAAAAGTTTTCTGGATGCGATGCGCGCTGCCAATGGCGGCGCCGGCGTGGCCTGCCTGTACGGCAATTACGCCGGCGACAACATGAACGTCCGGATGGCGGTGCAGATGGCCGAGCGTGAAGGCATCACGGTCAGGACCGTGGTCGCCAACGATGATGTCGCCTCGGCCCCCCAGGGTGAAGAGTCAAAACGTCGCGGCGTGGCGGGCGAGGTCTTCATGTGGAAGGTCGGTGCCGCCAAAGCCGCCCAGGGGGGCTCGCTGGAGGAGGTCATCGCCGCGGCGCAGAAAGCGATTTCGAATACCCGCAGCATCGGCATCGGCCTGTCGGCTTGTGTCATTCCCGCCGTGGGCAAGGCCAACTTCACCATCGAGCACGGCACGATGGAAGTGGGCATTGGCCACCATGGCGAGCCCGGCATTGACGTGCGGCCCACCGTCAGTGCCGCGGAAATGGCCGACATGATGCTCAAGGTGGTTCTGCCGGACCTGCCGTTTTCCGCCGGTGACCGGGTCGCGGTGCTGGTTTCCGGCCTTGGCGCCACGCCGCTGATGGAGCAATACATTCTGTACGGCGAACTGGCGCAGCGCCTGCAGGCGCGGGGCATTGCCGTCGCGTTCAGGCAGGTCGGCAATATGTTTTCTTCGCTTGAAATGATGGGCGTGACGCTCACGCTGATGAAGCTGGACGACGAGCTGGAAGCCTGCCTGCGGCACCCCTGCCGCTCGGTCGGCCTCACGGTGGCGGGCCACGCCGATGCCGACATGCGCCGCAGCTACAGCGGCCACCTCCAGGGGCAGGCCGCACCGACCGGCCAGCCCGCGGCAAGCAGCACTGGTGCACCCCGTCCGGTGGTGGGGCAGGCCCTGCCGCTGGCGGGCAGCGGGCACCTGGTGCGCGAGCTGATCACGACCATCGTGGCCAACCGCCGGTACCTCAGCGAAATTGACGGCCTGATTGGCGACGGCGACCACGGCATCAACATGGCCAAGGGCTTTACCGGCTGCGGCAGCCGGCTGGACGCCCTGGGCGACGCCGCGCAGCAATTGCCCGCTGCGCTGGAGCAGCTCTCGCAGGCATTGATGGACGACATCGGCGGCTCCATGGGCCCCTTGTACGGCGAATTTTTTCGGGGCTTTGTCCACACCCTGGCGCCACACACCCAGCTTGACGCCGCCCTGTTTGGCGATGCGCTGGCTGCTGCGGTGGCCAATGTGCAGGGCATGGGCGATGCGAAAGTGGGCGACAAGACGCTGATCGACACCCTGGTGCCGGCGCTGGCGGCCTACCGCGAGGCCGAGGCGGCGGGAGCCGGGTTTTCGGACTGCCTGCAGGCACTGTCTGCCGCGGCCGAGCGGGGGCGCGACTCGACCAAAGACCTGCAGGCCCGCATTGGCCGTTCGGCGCGGCTGGGGCCGCGCTCCATCGGCGTGCTGGACGCCGGGGCGACCTCCTGCTGCCTGATCCTGCAATCCATGGCCCGTTCGCTGCAGCGCCAGCTGGGCACTCCGATTTCTGTTTGACCCCATACGAAAGACCGCAATGAAACTTGCCATTGGCTGTGACGAGGCCGCCTACGACCTCAAGCAAACGCTTAAAAAACACATGATTGACGCCGGCCATGAGGTGACCGATTTCGGCACCCATGACGCGCAGCCGGTGCTCTACCCGGATGTGGCCTTCGCGGTGGCGGAGCAGGTGGCGGGCGGCACCTATGAACGCGCCTTGCTGCTGTGCGGCACCGGCATCGGCATGGCGATATCGGCCAACAAGGTCAAGGGCGTGCGCGCCGCGCAGTGCCACGACACCTACTCGGCCGAGCGCGCCAGCCGCAGCAATGACGCGCAGATCATCACCATCGGCGCGCGGGTGGTCGGCCCCGAGTTGGCCAAGTCCATCGTGGACGCCTGGCTGCGCAGCGACTTCGATGGCGGGCGGTCGCAGCCCAAGGTCGACCTGATCCAGGCCTACGAGGCGGGGCATTCGCTATGAGCACGGTCGCCTCACTGAGGGATTGCGCCTACCGCATTCGCCGCTACGCGCTGCGCATGGGCGAGGTGCAGGGGCAGGGCTATATTGGCCAGGCGCTGGGGCTGGCCGATGCGCTGGCGGTGGCGTACGGACACGCCCTGAACTATCGGCCGGAAGACCCGCAGTGGGAAGGTCGCGACCGCTTCCTGCTGTCGCATGGCCACTACGCGATCGCCCACTACGCGGCGCTCATTGAAGCGGGTGTGCTGCCCGAGGAGGAACTGGAGACCTATGGCAGCGACGACAGCCGCTTGCCAATGTCGGGCATGGCCGCTTACACCCCGGGCATGGAGATGTCGGGCGGTTCGCTGGGCCAGGGGCTGATCATTGCCGTTGGCATGGCGCTGGGCCTGCGCCTGAAGCGCAACCCGGCCTTTGTCTACAACTCGATGTCGGATGGCGAGCTCGACGAGGGCTCGACCTGGGAGGCCGCCATGTCGGCCGCGCACCATGGCCTGTCAAACCTGATCTGCATGGTGGACATCAACAACCAGCAGGCTGACGGGCCGTCCGGCCAGGTGCTGCGTTTTGAACCGATTGCCGACAAGTGGGCGGCCTTTGGCTGGCATGTGCAGCGCGTGAACGGCAACGACCTGGGTGCCGTGCTGGCCGCTTTTGACGCGGCCCGCCGGTATGACCTGCCCCAGCCGCGCGTCATCCTGCTCGACACCCTGATGGGCAAGGGCGTGCCCTTTCTGGAGCAGCGCGAAAAAAATCACTTCATCCGGGTCGACCCGCCTGAATGGCAGCAGGCCATCGCGATGCTTGACGCCCAACATGCTGGAGCCAGCGAATGAACACCGTGACAGAAAAGAAACCCCGCCTGACCACGTCCGCCATGATTGCCTCCATCGCGGCGGAGGGGCAGCGGACCCGCGCAGCGCCGTTTGGCAAGGCGCTGGTGGAGCTGGCGGCCCAGCGCCCCGACATCGTCGGCATGACGGCGGATTTGGCCAAGTACACCGACCTGCATCTGTTCGCCCAGGCCTGCCCGGAACGGTTCTTCCAGATGGGTATGGCCGAGCAATTGCTGATGGGGGCCGCCGGTGGCATGGCCAAGGAAGGCTTTGTGCCCTTCGTCACCACCTATGCGGTATTTGCCACACGGCGCGCCTATGACTTCATGCACCAGGTGATCGCCGAGGAAAACCTGAATGTGAAAATCGTCTGTGCCCTGCCGGGCCTGACCACCGGTTACGGCCCCAGCCACCAGGCCACCGAGGACCTGGCCGTGATGCGGGCCATGCCCGGCATGACGGTCATTGACCCCTGCGATGCCCACGAGATCGAACAGGCCGTGCCCGCCATCGCCGCCCACGCCGGCCCGGTCTACATGCGCCTGCTGCGCGGGCAGGTGCCGGTGGTGCTGGACGAATACGGCTACCGCTTTGAGCTGGGCAAGGCCAAGATGATCCGTGAGGGCCGAGACGTGCTGTTTATCTCGACCGGCCTGATGACCATGCGTGCGCTGGAGGCCGCACAGGCACTGCAGCGAGACCAGGTCGATGCCGCCGTGCTGCATGTGCCCACCCTCAAGCCGCTGGATGCGGCCACGATCCTGCGCGAGGCGGCCCGGCCCGGCCGTCTGGTGGTGGTGGCTGAAAACCACAGCACCATCGGCGGCCTGGGCGAAGCCGTGGCCGGCGAACTGATGCGTGCGGGCGTGCACCCTGCGTTTCGCCAGATCGCCTTGCCCGATGCCTTCCTGGATGCGGGTGCGCTGCCAACCTTGCACGACCGCTACGGCATTTCCACGAATGCGGTGGTGGCCTCGGTAAAGTCCTGGCTCTAAAGAAAACACGGCCTACGCGGGCGGCGCGTGATGGCGCCTGCCATGGCACCTTCCATGGCGCCCGCGCATTCTCGCCGAAATGCCTCCACATCTCCTGACAGACCCTTGTATGAACCCATCTTCCCCTGTGGCCATTTCTCCGGTTGAAGACATCGTGGCCGACCTGCGTGCCGGCCGCATGGTAATTTTGGTCGATGAAGAAGACCGCGAGAATGAAGGCGACCTGGTGCTCGCTGCAGACCATGTCACCGCGGAGGCCATCAACTTCATGGCGCGCTTTGGCCGTGGCCTGATTTGCCTGACGCTGACCCGTGAGCGCTGTGAACGCCTGCAGCTGCCCGCCATGACGGTGCGCAACGGCGACAAAAAAGGAACCGCCTTCACGGTGTCCATCGAAGCGGCCGAGGGGGTGACCAGCGGCATTTCGGCGGCAGACCGGGCGCGCACCGTCGAAGCCGCCGTGGCCCCCGACGCCAGGGCTGAAGACCTGGTGCAACCCGGCCACATTTTTCCCTTGCAGGCGGTGGAAGGCGGCGTGCTGATGCGGGCCGGTCATACCGAGGCCGGCTGCGACCTCGCCGCCATGGCCGGCTGTTCGCCCGCGTCCGTGATCTGCGAGATCATGAAAGATGACGGCACCATGGCCCGGCTGCCCGACCTGCAACTGTTTGCCGCTGTGCATGGCCTGAAAATCGGCACCATTGCTGATCTGATTGCCCACCGCAGCCGGGTGGAGTCCCTGGTTGACAAGGCAGGCTCCCGACCCTTCAACACCGCCTTCGGCGAATTCACGCTTCACGCATTCAAGGATAAAACCACGCCTGCGGTGCATCTGGCGCTGGTCAAGGGCCGGTGGGATGCCGGCGACGCGGTGCTGGCCCGCGTGCATGAGCCGTTGTCGGTGCTGGACGCGCTGGAAGTGGATCGCGCCATGCACTCGTGGAGTCTGGATGCCAGCCTGGCGCGCGTGGCCTCCGAGGGCAAGGGCGTTGTCGTCCTGCTCAATGGCGGCGAGAGCGCCGAACAACTGCTCGCGCAGTTTCACGGCACGGCCCGGGCCAGCCATGGGCCGGACCGTGGTCGCATGGACCTGCGCACCTATGGCATCGGGGCGCAGATTCTGCGGGAATGCGGTGTACACCGGATGACCCTCATGGGCCATCCGCGCCGCATGCCCAGCATGGCTGGTTACGGTCTGGAAATCACCGGCTACCTGGCAAGGTAAAACGAATGCGGCCTGTCAGGGCGCCCCAGGCGCTTGCCTGCGGCCTTTAAAACAGCCAGGGTAAAAAACGTTTGCTTCCCAGGGCGTAGGCAGCATACCCGGGGTGCTGCTTGCGCATGCCGTGCTCCTCCAGGGTTGATTTCATGAACAGGACAATGGCCAGCAGGAACCATGCACCCCACCCCAGAAAGGTGCTGGACGTCCACGCCAGCGCTGCCGCGCCCAGAAGGAGCGATGTGTACATGGGATGGCGGATCCACCGATACGGACCGGTGGTAACCAAAACGCCCCGAACCTTGGGCGCAGGGTGGATGTTGAAGTTTCCCGGCCTGTTGTGCATCAGCGCCCAGGTGATGAGTGCGATGGAGATCCCCATCATCATCAAGGCTCCCGCGGGAATATCGCCAGGCAGGATATTTCGGGCCGCTGCCGTGGCCAGCACAAGAAGCAGGCCAAATTGCAGAGTCACCAACAACGTGCCCATCTGATTTCTATTCAGTGCGGATAACAATAATATGTTCGCACTTTTCGGGCGAAAGACGCAACAAGGCATGCCGGGCAGCACCGACACATCAGTCATCCCGCGGGAGCGATCTTCGCCAATGAGATCTTCGATGGGACCGGGGACTTCTGGTACTCCTCTATCCATCGAAAGTATGAAAGTATGAAAGTATTGAAAGTGTTCGCAAGCCTAAACTTGCAGCCGAAGGAGACTTCAATGACCGCACTGCGACTGACTCTCGCCGCCTTTCTGCTTTTGATAAGTGCAGGCACTTACGCCTTCGACCTGCAAGGCCATCGTGGCGCCCGGGCGATTGCGCCGGAGAACACGCTTGAGGGATTCGCGCAAGCACTCAGCCATGGGGTCACCACCCTGGAGTTGGACATCGCGATCACCAAAGACGGTGTCCTGGTCATCTCTCACGACCCGGCGCTTAACCCCGACATCACCCGAGGACCCGACGGGAAGTTTCTGCCAACTCGCGGTCCGGTCATCAGCAGTCTGACGTTTGACGAACTCAGCCGATATGACGTAGGCCGTATCAAACCGGGCACGCAGTACGCGCGGCTTTACCCGGATCAGCGCGGGATGGACGGCGTGCGAATACCCCGTTTGTCCGATCTTTTCGCCTTGGTGAAGAAATCCGGAAATGACAGGGTTCGCTTCGCCATCGAAACCAAGGTGTCACCTCTGGCCCCCCAGGACACGATGGAAGTCGAGGCCTTCACCCGTGCCGTCCTCGGTGCAATTCGCGAGGCCGGGGTCGCGCCACGCAGCTCGGTTTTGTCCTTCGAATGGCGTGCCCTCCAGGTGGTGCAACGTGAAGCGCCCGACATCCCCACGGTCTACCTGACAGCCCAGCAGCGCTTCATGGACAACATCGAAGCCGACAAGGCGGGTGCATCGCCCTGGACGGCCGGCCTGCGGTACAAGGACCACGGCTCCGTCCCACGCATGATCAAGGCGGCCGGTGGCCACACCTGGTCGGCGTACCACGGCGACCTGACCGCGGCAAAAGTGAAAGAGGCGCACGGTCTGGGCCTGAAGGTACTGGCCTGGACAGTCAACGACCCCGGCCTCATGGCACGAATGATGGACATGGGGGTGGATGGCCTCGTGAGCGACCGCCCCGATCTGCTACGCGAGGAAATGAGGCGCCGGGGCCTGGAGTTGCCGCTGCCAACCCCCGTTGTGCCGTGAGGCCGTTTTTTTTGCGCGAATACGGACCTGTTTACCGGTGCGTAGAACCTGTCCAGCTAAACAGCGGTCATGCCGTCGCCGGAGTCCTTGAAACTGCCTGTCTCCGGCGGGTGCGTGACGATGGATTGGAGCTCGGGCCGCGCAGTGCGCAGCGCATCGATGGCCGGCTTCGGGCGGCGCAGCGCGGGCGTGGCTTCGAACGCCTGCTCCAGCGCCTGGGCCGCCGCCATCAGCTGCGCGTCGCCGCGCAGGCGCCCGATGAGCTGCAGGCCAAACGGCATGCCGTGTTCGTCGCTGCCGCAGGGCAGCGACAGGGCCGGGTTGGTGGCCAGCGTGACCACATAAGTCAGACCGAGCCAGTGGTAGTAGTTGCGCATGGCCTGGCCGTCGATGTTGCCGGCGTACAGCTCGGTCCACGGGAAGGGCGTGACCGGCGTGGTCGGTGCGAGGATCAGGTCGTATTGCTCGAAGGCCCTGGCGAAGCGGCGTGCAATGCGGGTCTGCTCGAGGTGCGCCCAGGCCCGGTCGGCCAGGGTGATGGCCGCCGCGATGTCCATGTTGGCGCGCACGTTCGGGCCCAGCGTTTCGGGCTCTTTTTGCCAGGTCTCGGCAAAGGCGGCGACAAAACTTTCGGCGCGCAGGATGTCAAAGGCGCGGTCGGCGTCACCGAGCTGCAGATCCACCGGCTCGCAGCTGGCCACCAGCGGCCGGAGCGCCTCGACGCGCTGGCGGAACACGCGGCGTATTTCGGGGTCGACGATGCACAGGCCGAAGTCTTCGGTCGTGCCCACGCGCAGCGTTGACAGGTCAAGCTGCTGGAGCGGCCAAAATGCCGCGGCATCGACCGGGTAAGACAGCGGATCCCGCGCATCGGGCCCCACACTGGCGGAAAACATCAGCGCCGTGTCGGCCACGGTGCGCCCCATGGGCCCCAGCACCGAAATGACCGACCAGCCCAGGGGCCGCGCATCGTTGGCCACCAGGCCGGGCGAGGGGCGCAGGCCCACCACGCCGCACAGCGCCGCCGGAATGCGCAGCGAACCACCGGTGTCCGAACCGGTGCACAGCGGCAGCATGTCGGCGGCCAGCGCCGCGGCCGAGCCGCCCGAGGAACCGCCGGCGTTGAGCGCGGGGTTGAACGGGTTGCCGGTGGCGCCCCAGACCGGGTTGCGCGTGTTGGCGCCCGCACCCATGTCGGGCACATTGGTCTTGGCGGTGACGATGGCGCCGGCCGCGCGCAGCCGGGCCACCAGCGCGTTGTCGACGGCCGGCACATTGCCGCGCAGCCGCACATTGCCATAGGTGGTGAGCAGGCCGGCCGTGTCCTGCAGGTCTTTGATGCCCAGGGGCAGGCCGTGCAGCGGGCCCAGCGGGCCGCCGCGCATCACCTGCGCTTCAGCCTGGCGCGCGGCCTCGCGGGCACGGGTGAAGTCGGTGGCGCAGATGGCGTTGACGGCCGGGTTGAGGGCGTCGATGCGCGCGATGCAGGCGTCGAGCAGCTCCACCGGCGAGAGCTGGCGGCTGCCGATCAGGCGGCGCAGTTCAACGGCGGATTTTTCGACGAGCGTGGAGGCTGCTGTTTCGCCGCCGGGCCGCCCCAAGGCGAAATGCGCCCCCTCGGGGGGCAGCGAGGACACATCAGTGCCGAGCGTGGGGGCTGCTGTGGGTGTCGTCATATCAGTCCACCTTGATTTGCGAGCGCTCGGCGATTGTTTTCATGCGGGCAATGTCGGCGGTGACCATGCCGGGCCAGTCTGCAATGGCGCGGTAGCCGGGCTCAAAGCCGGCGGCCTTCATCTTGTCCTGGGTGTCGGTGCTGGCCATCAGGGTGGCCAGGGCCTTCTCTAGCCGGGCCTTGACGTCGGCCGGCAGGCCGTGCGGCGCTACCAGCGCCAGCCAGGCGGTCATGTCAAAACCGGGGTAGCCCGACTCGGCCACGGTGGGCACGTCGGGCAGCAGGGCCGAGCGTTTCGCCGTTGTGACCGCCAGCACCTTGATCTTGCCGGTCTTGAGCTGCGGCGCCGCGGCCACCACGGTGTCGAACGACAGCGGAATCTGCCCGCCGATCAGGTCGGTCATCAGCGGCGCGCTGCCTTTGTAAGGCACATGGGTCATCTTCAGGCCGGTGGCGTTGTTGAACATGGCTCCGGCAAAGTTGGAGCTGGTGCCATTGCCGAAACTGCCATAGAGGAACTTGTCGGGGTTGGCCCTGGCGGCGGCCACCAGCTGCGGCACGGTGCTCGCCGTGACGGACGGATGGGCCAGCACCGCCAGCGCCACCGAGCCGACGATGCCGATGGACTCGAAGCCCTTGACCGGGTCGTACGAGAGCTTGGGCTGCAGCGCCGGGTTCAGCGTGAAGGTGGAGTTGGAGCTGACGAGCAGCGTGTAGCCGTCGGGTTTGGCATTGGCCACGGCGGCCGCACCAATGGCGGTGCCGGCGCCGGGCTTGTTCTCCACCACCACCGGCTGGCCCAGCTGCTCTTCAAGTTTGCGGGCCAGGAGGCGGGCCAGCACGTCGGCCGCGCCGCCGGCAGGGTAGGGCGCGACCAGCGTGAGGGGCCGTTCGGGGTAGCCCGCCGCGCAGGCCAGCCCGGCAAAGAGGAGGCTGCTGGCGATCAGTGCGCGGCGCAGCGGGTTGAAGAAAGTGCCTGAAGTACCTGGAGCTCTGAACGTGCTTGACATGATGACCTCTCGTAAAAAAAAGAAAACGATTCAACCTGCGGCGGGCAGCAGCGCATGGCGGGCCGTGATCACAGCGTCTAGCGCCGCCACGAATTCATCGGCCTCGGCATCGCCGAAAGGCAGCGACAGTGCCACTAGCCCGCGCCGCGCCAGAAAAACGCCGCGCTCCAGCAGATCAAAAAACAGCAGCGCCTTGATGCGGTCGTCGGCGCCGGCCAGGTCAGCCGCGTTGCGCAGTGGTTTGGCAGTGGCGTGCAGTTGCATCAATGAACCCAGGCCGGTGAACTGCAGGCCCACCGCGTGGCGCTTGAACACGCCATTGAGCCGCTCGCGCAGGCGCTCGCCACGCTGGTTCAGCGCATCGAGGGCGGCCGGTGTCAGCACCTGCGTGAGCCCAGCCAGGCCGGCGGCCATGGTCAGCGCGTTGTTGTTGAAGGTGCCAGCATGGCCCAGCGCGTCGGCGCGGCGCGGGTCAAAGCGCGACATCACGTCCACCCGGCCACCGAACGCGCCAAACGAAAGCCCGCCGCCGAAATATTTGCCCAGCGTGGTGAGGTCGGGCTTCAAACTCAGCAAGGCCTGCCGCCCACCGCCGGACAGGCGCGAGGTCATGACTTCATCTAGGATCAGCAAGGCGCCGCAATCGTCGGCCAGCGCGCGCAGGCCGTGCAAAAAGGCGGGCTCTGCGGGAATGCAGCCGCCCGCGCCCAGCATGGGCTCGACCAGGATGGCCGCCAGCTGCGGGCCATGCGCCTGGACCAGCGCCCGCACGGCGTCCAGGTCGTTGTAGGGCGCGACCACAAAGTCGTGCGGCACATTAACCGGCGAGCCGCCACTGCCAAACGACAGCACACCGCCGTGGTAGGCGCCGTTGAACACCAGCACCTTGCGCCGGCCGGTGTGCGCGGTGGCAGCTGCCAGCGCCATCAGGTTGGCTTCGGTGCCCGAGTTGGTGAAGCGCAGCAGCGCCATGCCGGGAAAGCGGCGCTGGATTTCATGCGCCAGCGCGGCCTCGCGTGCCGTGTGCGACGACAGGCTCAGGCCGTCCTGCAGCGCGGCCACGATGGCCTGCCGGATCACCGGATTCGAGTGGCCGTAGATGCCTGCCGTGAATTCGCCCAGCGCGTCCAGGTAGCGGTGGCCGTCGGCGTCCCACAGGTGGCAACCTTCGCCCCGCGCCATGTAGAGCGGGAACGGCGTGTAAAACAGCACGCTGCGGGTATTGCCGGCGGGCAGCACATCGGCCGCCTCACGCAGCAGCCGTTCGCTGCCGGGGTTGTGGGCACGGTAGCGTGCGGTGGTTTCGGCCAGGGCCGCATCAAGCGCGGCTCCGGTGGAAGAAGGCATGGAAGGCATGGAGGGCGGCTTCATGGTCGTGATGTACCGGTGTCAATCAACCTGGCGTGATCAACGCAGGCGGGCCGGTGACAGCGCGGCAGCTTCGACGCCGTGTTGGGCCAGCTCTGCCGGCAGGGCCACATCGCGCAGCAAGGCGTCGGCCAGTGCGCTGGCGCCGGCCGCGCTCTGGATGCCGTAGCCGCCCTGGGCCGCCAGCCAGAAAAAGCCGGGGCAGGCGCCATCCCAGCCGATCACCATCTCGCCATCGGGCACAAACGAGCGCAGCCCGGCCCAGGTGCTGCCGGGACGGCGAATCGTCAGGGTCGAGACGCTTTCGATCTGGTAAATACCCGTGGCAATGTCCAGCTCTTCGGGCACCACGTCGTGCGCAACCGTGGGGTCGGCATTGGCGGGCGAGCCCAGCAACTGGCCGGCGTCAGGCTTGAAGTAATAGCTTTCGTCCATGCCCACCACGGCCGGCCAGCCGGACACGTCCACGCCCTCGGGGGCCTTGAAGGTGAAGGCGCTGCGCCGGTGCGGCACCAGCCCGATGGGGGCGGCGCCAAACAGGCCCGCCAGTTCGTCGGCCCAGGCGCCAGCGGCATTGACCACCGTGCATGCGCGCAGCGTCTGGCCATCGGCAAACTGCAGCGCCCAGCCCTGTCCGTCATGTGTGGCCTGGGTCAGGGTGGCGCTGGTGCGCAGCTCGCCGCCGTGCTGCCGGAAGCCGCGCAAAAAGCCTTGGTGCAGTGCATGCACGTCGATGTCCTGGGCACCCGGGTCGTACAGGGCACCATGCACCATTTCGGGCCGCAGGCAGGGCACGCGCTCCAGCGTGGTACGCGCATCCAGCACTTCCAGGTCGAGGCAGGTCGCGGCGAGTTCGGCGCGGGTTGTCGCCATCAGTGCTTCCTGCCCGGGCGTGGCGAGGTAGAGCGCGCCGCGGGGCTGCATGAGCGGCGCCGTGGCAAAGCCTTCGGGCGGGTGTTCGTAGAAGGCCCGGCTGGCGCGGGTCAGCGCCCGCACGGCCGGCGGGCCGTAGCTTTCCATGAACATGGCGGCCGAGCGGCCGGTGGAGTGGTAGCCGGGCTGGGCCTCGCGCTCGAGCAGCAGCACGCTGCGCTGGCCGGCCAGGCGCCAGGCCAGGGACGCGCCGGCGATGCCGGCGCCAAAGATAACAATGTCATATTCTCGCATTTGAGAATTCTCACATGCGAGAATCGTGCCTGTCCAGTGCCATCCGTCCATTTTCAGTCTGAACAAGGGAAAACACCATGCCCGCACGCTCCGCCAGCTCTGCCCGCACCCCTGCCGCCGCGCCGGAGGCCGACCGGGTGCAGCTTGGCCTTCGGCTGCGCGAACACCGCAAGGCACGGCGGCTGACGCTCAAGGACCTGTCGGGCCGCGCAGGCGTGGCGCTGTCCACGCTGTCCAAGATGGAGCTGGGCCAGATGTCGGTCAGCTATGAAAAGCTGGCCGCCGTGGCGCGCGCGCTGTCGCTGGACGTGGGGCAGCTGCTGGATGCGCGGGCCACGCCACCGGCTGGCGCGGCGGCGCCCGTGGTGGTGTGGTCCGAAGCCAATGGGGCGCCGGCCTACAGTTCGGGCAATTACGATTACCGCGCGCTCGCGAGCGGCTTCCCCGGCAAGCGCATGACGCCGCTGCACGGCCGCATCGTGGCGCGCGAGCGGAGCCAGTTCCCGGACTTCATTCGCCACCCGGGGCAGGAGTTCGTGACGGTGCTGTCCGGCCGGGTGCGCATCGAGTTCGAGACCGGCGAAATCGTCGAAGTCGGCCGCCATGAGTCGGCCTATTTCGACAGCGGCGTTGGCCACATCTACCTCTCGCTGGGCCGCACCGATGCGCAGGTGCTGGTGGTGATGAGTGAATAGCCGGTAAGGGAGTAGGGAGGGGCTCAGGCTTTGAGGCTGTTGAGCACATGTTCGGCCGTCGCCGGTGCGGTCAGCCGCACCGCTTTGCCGTTGCCAAGAGCCGATGCCACCGCATCCCGCAGCGCCTCCCACACACTGATCGCCAGCATCAGCGGCGGCTCGCCCACCGCTTTGCTGCCAAACACATTGTCTTCGCGGTTGGGCTCGGGCCACAGCGCGATGTTGAAGTGCTCGGGCACGTCGCCGGTGGCCGGGATCTTGTAGGTGCTGGGGGCGTGGGTCGACAGCGCGCCTTTGTCGTTCCACACCAGCTGCTCGGTGGTGAGCCAGCCCATGCCCTGTATAAAACCGCCCTCGATCTGCCCGATGTCGATCGCCGGGTTGATGCTGGTGCCCACGTCGTGCAGGATGTCGACTTTCAGCACGCGGCTTTCACCGGTCAGGGTGTCGATGGCGACTTCGGTGCACGCGGCGCCGTAGGCGAAGTAGTAAAACGGCCGGCCGGTCAGCGTGGTTTTGTCGTAATGGATTTTGGGCGTGCGGTAAAAGCCGTCGCTCCAGAGCTGGATGCGGTTGGCATGCGCGAGCTTGGCCACTTCGGTGAATGCGCGCGTGCGGGTCGGTGTCGAGACTTCGCCGCCCGCAAAACGCACCGCTGCCACATCGCAGCGGTCCAGCCCGGCCACCAGCTGCGCCAGGTTGTCTCGCACCTGGCGGGCGGCATACTGCGCTGCCCTGGCGTTGAGGTCGGTGCCGGCGGATGCGGCGGTGGCCGAGGCGTTGGGGATTTTGCTGGTGTCGCTCGCCGTGGCCAGCACCTGCTCAAACGCCACGCCGAGTTCGTCGGCCACGATTTGCGCGACCTTGGTGTTCAGGCCCTGGCCCATCTCGGTGCCGCCGTGGTTCACCTGCACGCTGCCGTCGGTGTACACATGCACCAGGGCACCGGCCTGGTTGAACAGGGTGGCGGTGAACGAGATGCCGAACTTGACCGGCGTGATGGCGATGCCGCGTTTGATGACCGGGCTTTGCGCATTCCATGCGGCCATGGCTTCACGCCGCTGGCGATAGTGCGCGGTCTGCTCCAGCCTGGACAGCAGGGGGTGCAGGATGTTGTCCTCGACCTGCATGCCGTAGTGGGTGGTGTCCCGGCGCCTTTCGGGCGTGGTGTCGGTCTTGGGCGCGACGAGCTCGTCGCTGTACAGGTTGCGCTTGCGCACATCGAGCGGATCCAGCCCCAGCGTCCGGGCAATATCGCCCAGGATGGTTTCGATCGCGATCATGCCTTGCGGCCCGCCAAAACCGCGAAACGCCGTGTTGCTCTGCATATTGGTCTTGCAGCGGTAGGACGTGATCGCCACGTCTTCGAGAAAGTAGGCGTTGTCGGCGTGAAAAACTGCGCGGTCGGCCACCGGGCCGCTGAGGTCGGCGCTGAAGCCGCAGTTCACGGCCATCGTGAGCTTGAGGCCGCACAGGCGGCCGCTGTCGTCAAAGCCCACCGTGTAGTCATAGGCAAACGGATGGCGTTTGCCGGTGACCAGGAAGTCGTCGTCGCGGTCCATGCGCAGCTTGACGGGCCGCCCGAGTTTGTGGGCCGCCAGCGCCGCCCACACGGCCATGTGGCCGCTTTGGGTTTCCTTGCCGCCAAACCCGCCGCCCATGCGGCGGCACTCGACGCGCACGGCGTGGCTGTCGATGCCCAGCGCGTGCGACACCCAGTGCTGGGCTTCGCCGGGGTGCTGTGTGCTGGAATAAATCAGCCACTGGTTCTGCTCCTGCGGCAGTGCGTAGGCCACCTGGCCTTCGAGGTAAAAATGCTCCTGCCCACCCACTTCGAACGAGCCGCTGAGGGTGTGCGGCGCCGCTGCCAGCGCGGCCTCGGCATCGCCGCGCCTGACGACCACGGGCGGCAAGACAAAGCTTTGAGCTGCCAGCGCGTCCCTGACGTGGAGTACCGGCGGCAGCGCGTCGATGGTGAGTTGAACCTTGCGCGCCGCACGCCGGGCCTGCATCACGGTGTCGGCAGCGACCACACCGATCACCTGGCCGATGTGCTCGACTTTGGTCGTTGCCAGCACGGGCTCGTCCTGCCCAAACGTGGGGAGCAGCGGGTTGCCCGGGATGTCGCTGGCCAGCACCACGCCGCGCACGCCCGGCATGGCCAGCGCAGCGCTGGTATCGACGCCCAGCAGCTTGCCGTGGGCCACGGTCGACAGGATGGGCGCCGCAAACAGCGTGCCCTTGACTTCGGGAATGTCGTCGACATACAGGGCAGCGCCGGCCACCTGCGCGCGGGCACTTTCGTGAAAGTGCGGACGGCCGGCGGCCGGCGGCTGTGCCGGTGCGGCCGCATGAACCGGCAGTACTTCGGGCGCGTTCATGCGAGCTCCTCCAGCCGGAAGGATTCGAGGTTGATCTGCTGCAGGCCCTGGCTTTCGAGCCAGTAGCGCTGCAGCAGGTTGCCCAGCACCGTGCTGCGGTAGGCGGCGGAAGCGCGCATGTCCGAGATCGGCGTGAACTCGGCGCGCAAGGTGCTCATGGCTTGTTGCACCGTCTCGGCAGTCCACGCCTGGCCGAGCAGCGCTGCCTCGGTCTTGACGGCGCGCACGGGCGTTGCGGCGACGCCGCCTGCGCCTATCGACGCGCTGGTCACGATGCCCTTGTCGATGCGCAGGTTCAGGGCCAGGCAGACCGCGGAGATGTCGTCGTCGTAGCGCTTGGAGATTTTGTAGACGCGCAGCAACTCCTGACCCTCACCCCAGCCCTCTCCCCGGAGGGGCGGGGGAGCAAGGCCAAGGCGCGCTGGTCTTTTTTCCTGTTCAGTTCCTACTCCCTCTCTCTTTCCCTCTGGGAGAGGGTAGGGACGAGGGGGGCTCCCCGCGGTCGGCCGCGGAACCTTGATCCAGGCCAGCACTTCATCCGGGGCCATCACGGTCTGGCGGTAGCCGCGGTAGAGTTGCTCCAGCGGCATCTCGCGGTGGCCCCTCACGCCTTGCCGTTCGCTCATCAGCACGACGTTGGCGCCCAGGGCAATCAGCAGCGGCATGGAGTCGCCAATCGGCGAGCCATTGGCGACATTGCCGCCCAGCGTGCCGGCGTTGCGCACCGGCAGGCCGGCAAAGCGCGCGGCAAAGGTGTGCAGTTGCGGCCGGTCTTTCTCCAGCGCGGCGTAGGCATCGGCCAGCGTCACCGCGGCGCCGATGGCGATGTGCTGCGGGTAGTGTTCAATGCGCCGCAGCTCTTCGACCCGGGTGACATCGAGCACCTGGCCGAATTCCATGTGCATCTTGGTGACCAAGAGTCCCACGTCGGTGCAGCCGGCGACCAGCTGGGCGCCAGGCCGGCCGGCGCGGGCCTGCAGCAGGCCGGCCAGGGTGCGTGGGGCCAGATACCCTGTTTCGGTCACGCCGGGTTCAGAGCGCAGGGACTGGAGCTGGCGCAGCAGGGCAGTTTCATCGACCTTCACGGGCGGTAGCGCCGCCATGGCCTGCGCGGCGTCCAGGATGGGCCGGTAGCCCGTGCAGCGGCAGAGATTGCCCGAGAGTTCTTCCTGCGCCAGTTCCCTGGTGATGGATTCACCCTGGCAGACATGGTTTTGGTACATGCCGAACAGGCTCATGACAAAACCGGGCGTACAGAAGCCGCATTGGGAGCCGTGCTGGTCCACCATGGCTTGTTGAGCAGGATGTAGTGTTGGTTCAACCGCTTTTCCGTCGCCAGCCGGGGCCGCGGAACCGGCTTCGCCGGGCCGCAGGCGCAGTGCCCCCTCGGGGGGCAGCGTAGTACGCGAAGCGACAAGCGTGGGGGCAATATCCTCTACCGTCCACAGCGCCAGGCCGTCAATCGAATGCGCCAGCCGGATGCAGCTGTTGATGGCGCGGTAGCGGATGGTCTTGCCGTTGGCCTCGCCCAGCACCACGGTGCAGGCGCCGCAGTCGCCTTCGCCGCAACCCTCCTTGGTGCCGGTGCACGCGAGGTCTTCGCGCAGCACCTCCAGCAGGGTGCGGCTGGGTGGTACATTGGCAAGCGTTACCACTTCACCACGCCGGATGAACCGGATGGGCTTGACAGTGTTCTGGGTGTCAGATCGGATGGCCATGCTAGACATGAGTTTCAGGGTAAAACAGTCAGTCCACAGTCGGCATACAAAAGCGCATATCAGGCGCATGGGCAAGAGCGTATGAAAGATCAGGCGCTTTTCGACAAGATAGACCTCCACCTCATCAGGGTCTTGAATACCGTGCTTACTGAACGCAGCGTATCACGCGCCGCCATGCGCCTGGGAATGTACCAACCCGCCGTCAGCGCGGCGCTCAAGCGCCTGCGCGAGCTGGCCGGCGACCCGATTCTGGTGCGCTCGGGCGCGGGCATGGTGCCCACCGATGCCGGCCTGCGCATGATCGAACCCTCGGCAAGCATTCTTCGCGCATCCAGCATGCTGTTCAGCAACGCCAGGGGGTTTGAGCCGGCCACCGCCGAAACCACCTTTCGCCTGGCGGCCAGCGACTACCTCGATCCCCTGTTCCTGCCGCAGCTGGTGGCGCAAATCAAGACGCAGGCGCCACGCTGCCATATTGAAATCCATCCGCTGACGGCCGAGTCCGACTACCGCGCCCACCTGGCGCAGGGTCAGGTGGACATCGTGATCGGCAACTGGGCCGCGCCGCCCGACGACCTGCACATGGGGCGGCTGTTTGGCGATGAGGTGGTGTGCCTGGTGGCCAAAGACCATCCGGCCGTGCGCCGCCGCTGGAGCGCGGCGCACGTCGCGGACTGGCTGGAGGCCGAGCACATTGCACCGATGGCCACGCACCCGGGCGCCAAGGGCGTGATCGACGAGCACCTTGACACACTCGGGCTGCAGCGCAACATCACGGTGCGCTGCCCGCACTTTGGCCTGATGCCTTCCATGGTGGCATCGAGCTTGCTGATCATGACGACCGGGCGGCAGTACTGCGAGCGGTTTGCCGGGCTGCTGCCGGTCAAAATACTGCCGTGCCCGATCGAGTTTCCCCGCATGATGTACTACCAGCTCTGGCACGAACGCACGCATGCCTCCAATGCCGCCAAATGGCTGCGCGAGCGCGTCAAGTCAGTGGCTACTTCGCTCCGAAAAGAATAGCAATAAGAATAGCATTTGGTACGCATCAATCAAAATAGTGACAGGCCTGCAACACCCACCCATCAGACGACCAGCCAACCAACCAGACGACCAGCCAACCAGACAACCCGAGACGATGACTGCTTCACCTACTGTCACTGACACTCCCACCGAAAGCAGCGGCCTGGCGGGCGGGGGCGCGCCACCCCGGCTGCAGCTTGCGGGCATCACCAAGCGCTACCCTGGCGTGCTGGCCAACAGCGACATTGCGCTGACGGTGCAGCCCGGCGAGATCCATGCCGTGCTGGGCGAAAACGGTGCCGGCAAATCCACCCTGATGAAAATCATCTACGGCTCGGTCAAGCCCGACGCCGGCAGCGTGGTGATGGACGGCCAGCCGGTGCTGGTGCGCAACCCGCACGAGGCGCGCGCCTTGGGCATCAGCATGGTGTTTCAGCATTTCAGCCTGTTCGACACATTGACGGTGGCCGAAAACGTCTGGCTCGGACTGGACAAGCTGCGCCTGGCCGAGGTGTCGCAGCGCATCACGCAAACGACCCAGGCCTACGGACTGGAACTCGACCCGACGCGGCCCGTGCACACCCTGAGCGTGGGCGAGCGCCAGCGGGTGGAGATCGTGCGGGCATTGCTCTCCCATCCCAAGCTGCTGATCCTCGACGAGCCCACCTCGGTGCTGACACCGCAGGCGGTGGAGAGCCTGTTCGTCACGCTGCGCCGGCTGGCGGAGCAGGGCTGCAGCATTTTGTACATCAGCCACAAGCTCCATGAAATCCGCGCGCTGTGTACTGCCTGCACCGTGCTGCGCGGCGGACGCGTCTCGGGGGTCTGCGATCCGCGCCAGGAGTCCAATGCCTCGCTGAGCCGCCTGATGATTGGCGCCGAGCCGCCGGCCCTGGAGCACCGCGAGGTGCAGGTCGGCGCAACCGTGCTCGACGTGCGCGGGCTGAGCCTGGCCCGCGAGGAGCAATTCGGCGTGGACCTGCAGCGGGTCTCCCTGCAGGTCTGTGCCGGCGAGGTGGTCGGCATTGCCGGTGTGTCGGGCAACGGGCAAAAGGAACTGCTGTACGCCCTGTCCGGCGAAGACACGCGGGCCGGTGCGGGCACCATTCTGGTCAGAAACCAGGACGCCGGAAGGCTGGGCCCGATGCAGCGCCGCGAGCTGGGCCTGAACTTTGTGCCCGAGGAGCGGCTGGGGCGCGGTGCGGTGCCCACGCTGGGGCTGGCGCACAACCTGCTGCTGACGCGGGGCGATGCCGTGAAGGCGGGGGGCTGGATTCACCTGGCCGGTTTGCAGGCGCAGGCCGAGGGCATCATCGGGCGCTACAAGGTGAAAGCCAACGGCGCCAATGCCGCGGCGATGTCACTGTCGGGCGGCAACCTGCAGAAATTCATTGTCGGTCGCGAGATTGAGGCCAGGCCCAGCCTGCTGATCGTCTCGCAGCCGACCTGGGGTGTCGACGTCGGGGCCGCCGCGCAAATCCGGGGCGAGATTTTGAAACTGCGCGACAGCGGTTGCGCCGTGCTGGTGGTCAGTGAAGAGCTGGAAGAGCTGTTCGAAATCTGTGACCGTCTCTACGTCATGGCCAAGGGGCAGCTCTCGCCCTCGCTGCGGCGCACCGACGCGACGGTGGAGCAGGTGGGGCAGTGGATGAGCGGGCTGTGGGATCAGGGTGCCCCAACGGGAAAAGGAGTTCCACATGTTACGGCTTGAAGCCAGACCCCAGACTTCGAAGTTCTGGAGCTATGCCTCGCCACTGCTGGCCCTGCTGGTGACGGTGGTGATTGGCGTGCTGATGTTCACGGCGCTGGGCAAGGATCCGGTCAAGGGGCTGATGGTGTTCTTCTGGGACCCGATCAAAACGCCTTATGCGCTCGGCGAGCTCATGGTCAAGGCCACGCCGCTGCTGATCATTGCGCTGGGCCTGGCGGTGTGCTTTCGCTCCAACGTCTGGAACATCGGCGCCGAAGGGCAGTTTGTGATGGGCGCCGTGGTGGCCGGCGGCGTGGCCCTGCTGGCCGACAAAACCACCGGCAGCTGGATTGTGGTGGCTATTTTGCTGGCCGGGGTGGCCGGCGGCATGGCCTGGGCGGCGCTCACGGCGCTGTTGCGGGACCGCTTCAATGCCAACGAAATTCTGGTCAGCCTGATGCTGGTCTACGTGGCCGTGCTGGTGCTCAGCTACCTGGTGTACGGGCCCTGGAAGGACCCGGCCGGCTACAACTTTCCGCAGACGAAAAATTTCGAGGCCGTCACGCAGATTCCCCGGCTGGTGCAGGGCTCGCGCGTGAGCATCGGGCTGCTGCTGGCGCTGCTGGGCGTGGCCGCCCTGTGGGTGTTTTTGTTTCGCACCCGCGCCGGCTTTGCCTTGCAGGTTGGCGGCCTGGCACCAGCGGCGGCGCGCTATGCCGGCTTTTCCTCGCGCAAGGCTTTGTGGGTGGCGCTGCTGGCCTCGGGTGGTGCGGCCGGCCTGGCCGGTGCGCTGGAGGTGGCCGGGCCTATCGGCCAGCTCACGCCCCATGTCCCCGTGGGTTATGGCTTTGCCGCCATCATCGTGGCGTTCGTCGGGCGGCTGCATCCGGTGGGCATGGTCTTCTCGGCCCTGTTGATGAGCATGTTCTACATTGGTGGCGAGCTGGCCCAGTCGCGGCTGGGGTTGCCCAAATCGCTCACCGGCGTCTTCCAGGGCCTGCTGCTGTTCACGCTGCTGGCGGCTGACACGCTGATCGCCTACCGCATCAAATTCGTCAGGGCTTCGCGCCAGGCGCCTCTCCCCGCCATCCCGCAAACAACCCCCCGGGAGGCGCACTGATGGAATCCTATGCACTGCTGTTTGCCGCCACGCTCAGCGCGGGCACGGTTCTGGCCATTGCCGGGCTGGGCCTGCTGATCAACGAAAAGGCCGGCATCGTCAACCTGGGGGCCGAAGGCATGCTGTTGTGCGCGGCGATTGCCGGCTTTGCCACCGTGGTGCACACCGGCAATACCTGGCTGGGCTTTGCCGCGGGCATGGCGGCCGGGGCCGTCCTGGCGGCCATCTTTGGCGTGCTGGTGATCTGGCTCAATACCAACCAGTACGCCACCGGGCTGGCGCTCAGTCTTTTCGGCGTGGGCTTTTCGGCTTTTGCCGGCATCCCCTATGTTCAGGCCAAGCTGCCCGAGCGCACACCGCTGGAACTTCCGGTGCTCAGCGACCTTCCGGTGCTGGGGCCGGCGCTGTTTCGCCAGCACCCCCTGGTCTACCTGACCATTGCGCTGGCGTTTGGCTTGATCTGGTTTCTCTACCGCACGCGCGCCGGCCTGGTGCTCCGGGCGGTGGGCGAATCGCCCGAGTCGGCCCATGCGCTGGGCTACCCGGTGCGGCGCATCCGCCTGGCGGCGGTGGTTGCGGGCGGTGCCCTGTGCGGCCTCGCCGGGGCTTACATTTCCACGGTCTACACCCCGTTGTGGGTCGAGGGCATGGTGGCCGGCCGGGGCTGGATCGCACTGGCACTGACCACCTTTGCCACCTGGCGTCCGGCCCGGGTTTTGCTTGGGGCTTACCTGTTTGGCGGTGTGACCATGCTGCAGTTCCACATGCAGGGCGCGGGAGTGGATGTTCCCAGCCAGTTCCTGAGCATGCTGCCCTACCTGGCTACCATCGTGGTGCTGGCACTGATTTCACGCAACCCGCAGTGGATACGCGTGAACATGCCGGGCTCCATTGGCAAACCGTTTTACCCGGGGTCCTGATTTTTCGGACTCATTTCCGGGGTCAATTTCCGGGCTGATAATGGCCTTTTTTTGCAAACCCGTCGCTACAGGAGACGACATGACTGACCTGAAAAAACGTTCCTTGCTCCAACTGGCTGCGACATCCGCAGTGGCTGCCATGGCCCTGGCCGGCTGCGGCAAGAAGGATGAGCCTGCACCCGCACCTGCGCCCGCCCCCGCAGCTTCTGCGCCGGCGCCGGCCAAGGCCGAACCGCTGAAAATCGCGTTTGCCTATGTGGGGCCGGTGGGCGACGGCGGCTGGTCTTTTGCGCACGACAACGGCCGCAAGGCGGTCGAAAAGGAATTCGGCGACAAGGTGGTCACCAAGTTTGTGGAAAGCGTTCCCGAGTCGGCCGATGCCGAGCGCGTGATCCGCGACCTGGCCGGTGAAGGCAACAAGCTGATCTTCGGCACCACCTTCGGCTACATGGAGTCCATGCTCAAGGTGGCGGCGGACAACAAGGGTGTCAAGTTCGAGCATGCCACTGGCTACAAAACCGCCGAGAACATGCGCACCTATGACAGCCGTACCTACGAAGGCGCCTACATGGCCGGCGTGATCGCCGGCAAGATGACCAAGTCCAACACGCTGGGCGTGGTTGGCTCGGTGCCGATTCCCGAAGTGGTGCGCAACATCAACAGCTTCACGCTGGGCGCACAGAGCTCCAACCCCAAGATCAAGACCAAGGTGGTCTGGGTCAATGAATGGTTCAACCCCGGCAAGGAAACCGAGGCCGCGACGTCCCTGATCAATGGCGGCGCAGACGTGCTGTTCCAGAACACCGACTCGCCTGCCGTGCTCAAGACCGCCCAGGAAAAAGGCAAGCGCGCTTTCGGCTGGGATTCCGACATGACGGCCTACGGCCCCAAAGCCCACCTCGGTTCCGCCGTCATCAACTGGGGTCCGTACTACATCAAGGCCACCCGCGACGTGCTGGAAGGCAAGTGGACCACCGGCCAGAGCTGGTGGGGCGTGAAGGAAGGCGCGATCGACATGGTGTCCATCGCCGAGGATGTGCCCGCCGAAACCAAAAAGCGCATCGACGAAATCAAGGCCGGCCTCAAGGACGGCAGCTTTGCCATCTGGAAAGGCCCCATCATGGACAACACCGGCAAGGAATTGCTGGGCAAGGACGTGCTGGCCGACGACAAGTTCCTGGGCGGCCTGAAGACTTACGTCAAGGGCGTGGAAGGCAAGGTTCCCGGCAACTGAGTCTTCACTTCCTTCCCCTCCGGGAGAGAGCAGGGGGGGAGGGCCTCTTCACTCCCTCTCCCTCTGGGAACGAGCAGGGGGTGAGGGCCGGCGGCGCATCTATTGCCAGTGCTCCAGGTACCGCCAGTTGGCCCCATCCCAGCCCTCCCCAGCGGGGGAAGGCGCAAAACGTGCCTCGGCTGCCTGGTGCAGCTTTTTCTTTTGGAGCTGACATGCATCTAGCAAAACCAGTATCTGCCGACCGCCTGCCCGAGCTGCTCCGGAGAATGCCCAAGGCCGAGCTGCACATCCACATCGAGGGCTCGCTGGAGCCCGAGCTGATTTTTGCGCTGGCGCAGCGCAACGGCGTGGCGATTCCGTACCGCAGCGTGGACGAACTGCGCAGCGCCTATGCCTTCACCAACCTGCAGAGCTTTCTCGACATCTATTACGCCGGCGCCAGCGTGCTGCTGAAAGAGCAGGACTTCTACGACATGGCGCGTGCCTACCTGCTGCGGGCGGCGCAGGACAACGTGGTCCATGCAGAGCTGTTTTTCGACCCGCAGACGCACACGGCCCGCGGTGTCGGCATGGACACCATCATCAACGGCCTGCACCGCGCCTGCGTCGATGCCGGGGCCGAACTCGGGATCAGCGCCACGCTGATCCTGTGTTTCCTGCGCCACCTCAGCGAAGAAGAGGCGTTTGAAACGCTGGAGCAGGCACTGCCTTACCGCGACAAATTCATTGGTGTCGGGCTGGACTCCGGCGAGGTGGGCAACCCGCCCGAAAAGTTTGCCCGCGTGTTTGCCCACTGCCGCGAGCTGGGCTTTCACCTGGTCGCGCACGCCGGCGAAGAAGGGCCGCCCGCCTATGTCTGGACGGCCCTGGACCTGCTCAAGGTGGAGCGTGTCGACCACGGCGTGCAGTCCAGCAAGGACGCGGCCCTGATGCGGCGCCTGGCCCAGGACCGCATCCCGCTCACGGTGTGCCCGCTGTCCAATCTCAAGCTGTGCGTGTTTCCCGATCTGGCCAGCCACAACCTGCGCACCTTGCTGGATGCGGGGCTGGTGGCCACCGTCAACTCGGATGACCCGGCTTATTTTGGCGGCTACCTGAATGACAACTTCACGCAAACCTTTGCCGCGGTGGACATGAATGCGGGGCATGCCTACACGCTGGCGCGCAACAGCTTTGAGGCCAGTTTTATTGACAAACCTGTCCGACAGGCCCTGATCCAACGTCTGGACGAAACCTTTGAAACCTTTCAATGAGCACCATGCTGCGTCGGCCCTGCGATGGGTGGACATGACGGTGTCGATGAGGCTGTCCATCATGAATTCCCAGGCATGGCACTGATGCCGGTGCCGCCAGCGGCGCGTGCCTTGCCCGGCCCCAAGGCCATCGCCCTCGCGGGGCTGGTGTCGCTGGCGGTGGCCATGGGCATAGGCCGCTTTGCCTTCACGCCGCTCTTGCCCATGATGCTGAACGACGGCGTGATCGACCTGCCATCGGCGAGCTGGCTGGCCAGCGCCAACTACCTGGGCTACATGCTGGGCGCCTTGCTGTGCACGCTGCAGCCCTGGCTCTGGGCCCGGTTCAGGGGTTTGCCGTCGCTGGCCTATGTGTCGCTGATGCGCGCCGGGCTGGCGGCCACCGGCGTGCTCACGCTGGCCATGGCCTGGCAGCAGCCTGCGGCCTGGCCGGTGCTGCGCTTCGCCGCCGGCGTGACCAGCGCGGTGGTGTTTGTTTTCACCTCGGGCTGGTGCCTGTCGCGGCTGGCCCGGCTTGGCGTGCCGGCCTGGGGCGGCCTGATTTACGTCGGCCCGGGCGCAGGCATTTTGGTGAGCGGCCTGTTTGCCAGCGGCATGGTGGCCTGGCACTGGACGGCGGCCACGGGGTGGGCCATTTTTGGCGTGCTGGCTTTTGGGCTGGCGGCCGCGGTGTGGCGCATTTTGCGTGGTGGCGACGAGCGCCTGGCGGCCCTGGGCGCGCGCGCGGCCGGCCCATCCGGCTCGTTCGGCGACGTGCCGGTCCGGCACGGCCGGGGCGAGATGGTGCTGTTGACGCTGGCCTACGGGCTGGCGGGCCTTGGCTACATCGTCACCGCCACGTTTTTGCCGGTGATTGCCCGCGCCGCGCTGCCGGGCTCGGCCTGGCTGGACCTGTTCTGGCCCATCTTCGGGCTGGGGGTGATGGTGGGTGCGCTGCTGGCCACGCGCATTTCGCCCCGCATCGACTTTCGTCTCATGCTGGCGGGCTGCTATGCCACGCAGGCGCTGGGTATCGCGGCCAGCATCTGGAGCCCCAGCCTGGCCGGTTTTGCCGGGGGCAGCCTGCTGCTGGGCCTGCCGTTCACGGCGATCACCTTTTTTGCGATGCAGGAAGTACGCCGCCTGCGCCCCGCCACCGCGGCCAGTTTCATGGGCCTGCTCACCGCCACCTACGGGGTGGGGCAGATCCTGGGCCCGCCGCTGGTGGCTGTGCTGCTCAGGCGTTCCCGCACCCCGGGCGAAGGTTTCACGCTGTCGCTGGAAATTGCAGCGGGCACGCTGCTGCTGGGCGCGGCCATTTATGGCTGGATGACCCGCGCTTTCCCCCGACAGGCCTGAACCCGGCCCGCAGATCGGGCGAGCGTCAGGACGGCGCGGGCGCCTGCCGCCGCGCCCGCCGCGGCGCCGGGGCTGGCGCCGGCTCGGCGAACTGGTGCAGCAGATTCACAAAAGTCGTGGCAATCTCTGACAGGGGCTCACCCTTGCGCGTCAGGATGCCGAAGCCTTTGAGGTCGCTGCCGATGGGAATGGGCAGCGCCCGCAACAGGCCGGCCTTGACATGGTCGCGCACGACCGATTCGGGCAGCGCCGCCACGGCATCGCTGGTTTGCAGCAGCTGAAGCGTTGCGAAGACCGACGCGCATTCGATGATGTTGGCCGGGGTCGACAGCCTGGCCTTGGCAAACTCTTCTTCGAGCAGATGCCGTGCCGGGCTGGTCACCGGCTGCAGTATCCACGGCCAGTCCATCAGCGCGGCCAGCGGCAGCTTCTTCTGGCGCACCAGCGCATGCCCGCGCCGCACGACCACCTGCATCACCTCATTGGACAGGGGCGTGAAGTCAAACAGGTTGTGCTGCAGCAGCGAGGAAAACCGGCCCACGGCAAGCTCGATGTCATGCCGTTCCAGCGACGTGCTGATCTGGTCGCTGGTTTCGCCCACCATGCGGATGTTCAGCAGGGGCCTTTGCCGCTTGATCTGCGCCACGGCACGCGCCACCAGATCAGGCGCCGCCCCCATGATGGCGCCTATGACCAGTTGCCCGTGCCCGCCGCGCCGCTTGACCTCCAGCCCTTCAATGAAGCGCGCCAGGCTGGCCTGCGATTGCCGTGCATAGCCCACCACCTCTTCGCCCAGCGACGTGGGCCGCAACCCGCGGGAGTGCCGCTCGAACAGCGGGAACTGGAACGCCTGCTCGATGTCGGCCAGCATCTTGGTCGCCGAGGGCTGCGTGACGCTGATGCGTGTGGCGGCTTCATGCAGCGTGCGCGTTTCGGCCAGCGCGGCCAGCAGGGCCCAGTGCTTCAGACGCAGGCGGTTGATCAGCCTCGGGACCGCGTTGGCGGTGATTTGTCGATATTCCATTTTGGAAATGCTTTTGCAAAATTTTTGATTGGATATATATAGCTGGGGATCTTACAGTGGCGCTCATCAATGACGACACAGGAGACGAAATGAAGCTGGTTCGCTACGGGCCGATGGGGCAGGAAAAGCCCGGACTGATCGACAACGAAGGTCGCCTGCGTGACCTGTCGGCCCATGTGGCTGACATTCGCGGCGACGCACTGGGCGGCGCCTCGATGGCGCGCCTCGCCGCCCTTGACCCCGCGGCCTTGCCGCTGGTGGCCGGATCGCCGCGCCTCGGGCCGTGCGTTGGCGGCGTGGGCAAGTTGATCTGCGTTGGCCTGAATTATTCCGACCACGCCCGGGAATCCGGCATGGCCATTCCCACCGAGCCGGTGCTGTTCATGAAGGCAACGAGTGCCATCGTCGGGCCCAACGACAACGTCGAAATCCCGCCCGGCGCGCAGAAAGTGGACTGGGAAGTGGAGCTCGGCGTGGTGATCGGCCGCAGCGCGCGCTATGTGTCCAGGGAGCGCGCGCTCGATCACGTGGCCGGCTACTGCGTCATCAACGACGTCTCCGAGCGCGCCTATCAGCTCGAGCGCGGCGGCCAGTGGGACAAGGGCAAGGGTTGCGACACCTTCGGCCCGCTCGGCCCGTGGATGGTGACACGCGACGAGGTGTCCGACCCGCAGGCCCTGGACATGTGGCTGGAAGTCGACGGCAAGCGCTACCAGAACGGCAACACCCGCACCATGATTTTCGACGTGGCCACGCTGGTCGCCTACATCAGCCAGTTCATGAGCCTGCAGCCCGGCGACGTGATCTCCACCGGCACGCCGCCCGGCGTGGGCATGGGGCACAAGCCGGCGCCGGTCTACCTGGTGGCCGGGCAGGTGATGCGCCTGGGCATCAGCGGTCTGGGCGAGCAGCGCCAGACGGCCGTGCCCTTCAGGCCCCAGGATGCAGCGCAGGAGGCTGCACAGGAAGCCATGCAGACATCAACACAAGAAGCAACACAGGAAGCCGCATGAACCAGCTCGATCTGAATCAACGCGTCGCCGTCATCACCGGTGGCGCCCAGGGCATGGGCTACGCCACGGCGCAACGAATGCTCGCCTCCGGCGCGGCGGTGGCCTTGTGGGACATCGATGCGCAACGCCTGGCGCAGGCCCAGGAGATACTCAAGCCTTCCGGCAAGGTCATCACCGCGGTGGTCGAGCTGACCGACGAGGCCTCGGTGGAGGCGGCCACGCAGGCCACGCTGGCGGCGTTCGGGCGCATCGACATCCTGGTCAACAATGCCGGCATCACCGGCGGCAATGGCACGACCTGGGAACTGGCGCCCGAGGTATGGCGCCGGGTGATCGAGGTCAACCTGGTCGGCCCTTATCTCACCAGCCGCGCCATCGTGCCGCACATGGTCAAACAGGGCTATGGCCGCGTCGTCAACATCGCCTCGGTGGCGGGCAAGGAAGGCAATCCGAACGCCTCGCACTACAGCGCATCGAAGGCCGGCCTGATCGGCTTGACCAAGTCGCTGGGCAAGGAGCTGGCCAAGACCGGGGTGCTGGTCAATGCCGTGACGCCTGCTGCAGCCAAGACGGCGATCTTCGACTCGATGAAGCAGGAGCACATCGACTTCATGCTGTCGAAAATCCCGATGGGCCGCTTCCTGCAGGTCGACGAAGCCGCATCGCTGATCGGCTGGCTCGCCTCTGAAGACTGCGCCTTCAGCACCGGCGCGGTGTTCGACCTGTCGGGCGGACGCGCCACCTACTGATACCTGTTCCCTGATTACTGAACCCCGGCGCGGCGCCGGCCCACCGGCCGGCTTGCGCTGCCGCATGAGCAAGAAGCAGCCGCAGAGCTGCACCCACCCCAACCCTGGAGACACCTTTCATGAACCCCCAAATCAACCCCGAACTCGAGCGGGTCACCGCCAAGGCCATTCGCCGGCTCGTGCCTTTTCTTTTGCTGATGTATGTGCTGGCCTTCCTGGACCGCGCCAACATCGGCTTTGCCAAACAGGCCTTCCAGCTCGACACCGGCGTGTCGAACGCGGCCTATGCCTTCGGCGCCGGCATCTTCTTCATCGGCTACGCGCTGTTCGAAGTGCCCAGCAACCTGATCATGCACCGCGTCGGCGCCCGCGTCTGGATGTGCCGCATCATGGTCACCTGGGGGCTGGTGTCGGCGGCGCTGATGTTCGTCACCAGCGAAACCTCGTTTTACGTGCTGCGCTTTCTGCTCGGCGTGGCCGAAGCGGGCTTCTTCCCCGGCGTGATCTATTTCCTCACGAAGTGGTTTCCGGTCCACGCGCGGACCCGCGTGATTGGCATGTTTTATTTCGGCGCGCCGCTGGCTTTCATTTTCGGCAGCCCGCTGTCGGGTCTCCTGCTGGAGATGCAGGGCGCGTTCGGCCTGCACGGCTGGCAGTGGATGTTTCTCGTCGAAGGCCTGCTGGCCAGCGCGGTAGGCGTCTGGGCCTTCTGGTACCTGGACAACCGGCCTGAAGATGCGAAGTGGCTCACGCTGGCCGAGCGCTCCACGCTGGCCACGGCCATTGCCCGGGAAGAGCAGCACAAGGCCGAGCATGGGCCGAGCAGCGTGCTGGCCGCGCTGACCAATGGGCGCGTGCTGTTCCTCGCGGCAATCTATTTCATCATCCAGATGAGCGTGTACGGCGTCGTGTTCTACCTGCCCACGCAAGTGGCTACCCTGCTGGGCAAGAAGGTCGGCTTCGACGTCGGCCTGGTGACGGCCATTCCCTGGATTTGCGCCGTCATCGCTGTGTACGTGATTCCCCGCCTGGCCGAGCGCCGCCAGCAGCACGCCGGCATGGCCTGCGCGACGCTGGTGGTGTGCGCGGCGGGCATTGCCCTGTCGGTGTCGGCCGGCTCGCCGTTGCTGTCGCTGGTCGCGCTGTGCTTTGCCGCCGCCGGCTTCATCGCTGTCCAGCCGCTGTTCTGGACCTTTCCGACGGCCTACCTTGGCGGCGCCGCGGCGGCCGGTGGCATTGCACTGATCAACTCGATCGGCTCGCTGGGCGGCTTCTTTGCCCCGAACGTCAAGACCTGGGCCGAGAAAGCTTTCGAGTCGCCAAGCGCCGGGCTGTACCTGCTGGCCGGCACCACGCTGCTGGGCGCAGTGCTGTTCCTGGCGCTGCGCGCCCGGCGGTCCGTCCCGGTCGCCATGGTCCGTTCGGCCTGACCCCGTTCCCCCTCATCCGGAAGCAATAGAAGTAACCGAAGCAACACAAGCCATCATGAACAACATGCCGACCATCAAGCACGTGCGTGCCTTCACCGTCCGCGGTGGCGGAGCCGACTACCACGACCAGGGCAAGGACCATTGGATCGACGACCATATCTCCACGCCCATGGGGCGCTACCCCGAGTACCGCCAGAGCCGCCAGTCCTTCGGCATCAATGTGCTGGGCACGCTGGTGGTGGAAATCGAGGCCAGCGACGGCACGGTGGGTTTTTCGGTGACGACCGGTGGCGAGCTCGGTTGCTGGATTGTCGAGAAGCACCTGGCGCGCTTTATCGAAGGCGCCAGGGTCACCGACATCGAGAAGATCTGGGACCAGATGTTCAACGCCACGCTCTACTACGGGCGCAAAGGCATTGTGCTGAACACCATCTCGGGTGTGGACCTGGCGCTGTGGGACCTGCTGGCCAAGGTGCGCAAGGAGCCGGTGCACGCCCTGCTGGGCGGCCCGGTGCGCGACGAATTGAGCTTCTACGCCACCGGGGCCCGTCCCGACCTGGCCAAGAAGATGGGTTTCATCGGCGGCAAGCTGCCGCTGCACCATGGCCCCGCCGAACGTGAGGAAGGCCTGAAGAAAAACCTCGAACTGCTGGGCGAGATGCGCCAGCGCGTCGGCGACGACTTCTGGCTGATGTACGACTGCTGGATGAGCCTGGACGTGGAATATGCCACACGCCTGGCCAGGGCGGCCAGCGAGTACAAGCTCAAGTGGCTCGAAGAAGCGCTGCCGCCCGACGATTATTGGGGCTACGCCGAGCTGCGCCGCAACGTGCCGCGCGGCATGCTGGTCACCACCGGCGAGCACGAGGCCACGCGCTGGGGTTTTCGCATGCTGCTCGAGATGGAGTGCTGCGACATCCTGCAGCCCGACGTGGGCTGGTGCGGCGGCATCACCGAGCTGCTGAAAATATCGGCACTGGCCGATGCACACGGCAAGCTGGTGGTGCCCCACGGCTCCTCGGTCTACAGCTACCACTTCGTCATCACGCGCCACAACAGCCCGTTTTCCGAGTTCCTGATGATGGCGCCCAAGGCCGACGAGGTGGTGCCGATGTTCAACCCCATGCTGCTGGACGAGCCGGTGCCGGTGAACGGCCGCATGAAGGCCAGCGCGCTCGATGCGCCGGGCTTCGGCGTGCGGCTCAACCCCGAGTGCGCCTTGCACCGCCCATACCCCCGCTGAGGCGGGCTTTACCGGCTGATTGGGCGCTGTCCGGCAGGAGGCGTTAAAATCACAGGTTGCCAGCATGCTGTCCCGGCGTGCTGGTGTTGGTTGTTTCTGATGTTTCCGGGGCCATGTAGAGGACTACCATGTATAAAAACCTCGCTGCCACTGTCATGTCGACGCGCGTGGCCGCCAGCTTTATTTCTTCAATTTCTCGCGCTTGCTCCCTGCCGCCCCTTCCCGTGTTCCGGAGGGCCGCATGAGCTACCAGGTCAAAGAGATTTTCTATACCCTGCAGGGCGAAGGCGCCAACGCCGGGCGCCCGGCCGTGTTTTGCCGCTTTGCCGGCTGCAACCTCTGGTCCGGTCGCGAGCAGGACCGGGCCACGGCGGTCTGCCAGTTTTGCGACACGGATTTCGTCGGCACCGACGGCACGCTGGGCGGCAAGTTTGCCGACGCCGAGGCGCTGGCGCGCCAGATTGAAGCCCAATGGCCGGCCGATGACCGCGAACACCGCCTGGTCGTCATGACCGGCGGCGAGCCGCTGTTGCAGGTCGATGCGGCCCTGATCGCCGCCCTGCATGCGCGCGGCTTTCAGATCGCGGTGGAAACCAATGGCACGATTGCCGCGCCTGCCGGCATTGACTGGATTTGCGTCAGCCCCAAGGCCGGCGCACCGTGGATACAGCGTGAAGGCCAGGAGCTCAAGGTGGTGTGGCCGCAGGCCGGCTTCGAGCTGTCCGAACTGGAAGAGGCCCGCTTCACGCACCGCTTTCTGCAGCCCATGGACAACGCCGGCCGCGCTGACAATACCCAGGCCTGCATTGCCCTGTGCATGCAGCGGCCCGCCTGGCGGCTGAGCCTGCAGACCCACAAGATCACGGGCATACGATGAGCTACGAAATCAGCCAGAAGTTTTTTTTCGATGCGGCCCACACGCTCAGGCGCGAGATCGAGGCCGACAGCAGCCGCCGCGTGCATGGGCACACCTACAACGCAGAGGTCACGCTCTCCGGCCAGCCTGACGCGCGGACCGGCATGGTGGTGGACCTGGGGCTGGTGCGCCTGGCCATCGAGCAGTTGCGCCCCCAGCTCGACCATCACATGCTCGATGACATTGCGGAGCTGGGCCCGGCCACGCTGGAAAACCTGTGTACCTTCATCTGGCGCCAGCTGGCGCCGGCCCTGCCGTCGCTGGCGGCGGTGCGCGTCTGGCGCGAGTCGGTGGGTGACAGCTGCACGCTGCGCGGACATCCCGGGGCACCCGGGGCGACGGCCAGATAGTGTTCATCCGGCGCGGCATATGCACTGCAGGCCGCGCTGCGGTAACCTTGCAGGCATGAAAGCCTATCGCGCCAGCCTCCTGTACTTTGCCGACCCCGGCAGCCTGCCGGGCCAGGCCACATTCGAGTCGGATGGGCTGCTGGTGGTGGGCCCCGGCACAGCGGGCCGGCAGGTGGTGCAGGCCATCGGCAGCTACCAGCAGCTTGCTTCCCGGGTCGACAGCCTGTACCCCGGCCTGCAGGTCGAACACCTGCCGGGCCGCATCATTGCGCCGGGCTTTGTGGACATGCACATCCACTACCCGCAGATCGACGTGATCGGCTCGCCCGCCGAGGGCCTGCTGCCGTGGCTGGACAACTACACCTTTCCGCATGAGAAACGTTTTTCAGCCCCCGAGTACAGCGCGGAGGCCGCCACGTTTTTCATCGCAGAGCTGCTGCGCCACGGGGTGACGACGGCGCTGGCCTTTGCCACCTCGCACCCTGAATCGGTCAACGCGCTGCTGGCCGAGGCGCAGCGGCAAAGCCTGCGCATGATCGCCGGCAAGGTGCTGATGGACCAGAACGCGCCCGATGGCGTGCGGGACGAGACCCGGCAAAGCCTGATCGATACCGAGGCGCTGATTGAAAAATGGCATGGCGTGGACCGGCTGGGCTACGCCATCACGCCGCGCTTTGTGCCCAGCTGCAGCGAGGCCCAGCTGCGCGGCGCCGGCGAGCTGGCCGCGCAATATCCGGATGTCTGGATTCAGTCGCACGTGGCAGAAAACAGGGACGAGGTCGCCTGGGTGCGCCAGCTCTATCCCCAGGCGCGCAGTTACCTGAGCGTGTACGAGGACTTCGGCCTGCTCCGGCCGCGTGCCGTCTATGCGCACTGCATTCACCTCGACGACGAGGACCGCGCCCTGATGCGCAGCACCGGCACCGCCGCGGCGGTGAGCCCGACCAGCAACCTGTTCCTCGGCAGCGGCTTTTTTGACCATGCCGGCGCCGACCGCGCAGGTTTTCTGTATGGCCTGGCCAGCGATGTGGGCGGTGGCACCAGTTTCAGCCCCTTTCACACCATGCTGGCGGCGTATTACGTGGGGCGTGAGGGGCAGTCCAAAGCGGGCGTGTCGCTCAAGCCCCAGCACCTGTGGTGGCAACACACCGCCGGTGCGGCCCGGGCGCTGGGTCTGGAGGGGGTGGTGGGCAACCTGCTGCCCGGTTGCGAGGCCGACTTCGTGGTGCTCAACCCGCAAGCCACGCCGCTGCTGGCCCGCAAGACCGGGCAGGCCGGCAGCCTGGACGAGTTGCTGTTTTCCCTGATCGTGCTGGGCGACGACCGGCTGATCGAGAAAACCGTGATTTCGCAGGCGGAATCAGCCTGATCGGCTGGTTTTAAGAGGCCAAATCGGCTCCTGGCCCATGCCCATGAAAAGCGGGCTGGGCAAACCGTCCAATGCATGGGTCACCTGCACTGGCCGGCGCCGGCCCTGGCTTGCCTACAATCTAGCCAACCCAAGGAATCTTCCCAATGAGCATCAAAAGCGACAAATGGATACGCCGCATGGCGGAAAGCACTGGCATGATCGAGCCCTTCGAGCCCGGCCAGATTCGCGAGGCCGATGGCAAGAAGATCATCAGCTACGGCACCTCCAGCTACGGCTACGACATCCGCTGCGCCCCCGAGTTCAAGGTGTTCACCAACATCCACAGCACGGTGGTGGACCCGAAAAACTTCGATGAAAAAAGCTTTGTCGACTTCCACGGCGACAGCTGCATCATCCCGCCCAACAGCTTTGCGCTGGCCCGTACGCTCGAATATTTCCGCATCCCGCGCAACGTGCTGACCATCTGCCTGGGCAAAAGCACCTACGCCCGCTGCGGCATCATCGTCAACGTCACGCCGTTTGAGCCCGAGTGGGAAGGCTACGTGACGCTGGAATTCTCCAACACCACCCCGCTGCCCGCCAAGATTTACGCGGGCGAAGGCTGCGCGCAAGTTCTGTTCTTCGAGAGCGACGAAGTGTGCGAAACCAGCTACAAGGACCGCGGCGGCAAGTACCAGGGCCAGCATGGGGTGACGCTGCCCAAGGCCTGACCGGCAGACGGGCTTTCGCACGCGGGCTGATAGCAAACGGGCAAGGCAGGGCGCGGCGACCGGCTGCGCCGGCGCACCCCGCCTGTGCCTTGAATACACCGCGGGGAAGGCCGGCGGTCGTTACTCGGCGGTTATCGGATCGATCACCGACTGTACGCGAGCAATGCTGTTGACGGGGAAGCCGCCCTGGGCCGCGTGCTTCCGGATGCTGTCCTCGTCGGGCGCAATATAGACGCAGTAGATCTTGTCGCCGGTGACGTAGCTGTGGACCCACTGGATTTGTGGCCCCATGCTCTGCAGGACGTCGCATGACTTCTTCGCGATGGCCTTCAATTCCCCGGGGGGCAGCATTCCTGCTTTTGGAATTTCGCGTTCGATGACATATTTAGGCATGATGGTTTCCTTGAAAAGTTGAACACATACCGGAGGACATTTGCCGATCCATCCTGATCCAGTCCGGCAATGAGCTTCAGCACACCCACTATGGGCGTCGCAGATTACGCCGCCTAGAGTCCCTGGTCCTGACCCCCTCAAAAAAAACGCCACAACCGGGACATCCGTCCCGGTTCAGCACCTCAAGATACGGCACGCTCCTGGCCAAACCCGGCCTCGCGCGCCAGCACAATCGCCTGCGCACGGCTCTGCACCGACAGTTTGTCAAAGATGCGCGTGATGTGATTGCGCACGGTCTTCTCGGACCGGCCCAGCCCGTCGGCAATCTGGGCGTTGCTCCGGCCCTGTGCGATTGCATTGAGCACGTCGTTCTCCCGCGCGGTGAGTGTGGCAAGACGCACCTGCTCGCCTGATGTGCTCCGGCAGTTGATGCTCTCGGGCAGGAAGCCACGGAGCTCCGAGAGAAACCGCGCCCAGGCGGGCTCTGCCGGCAGCAGCATATGGTTGTCGCTATCGAGCTGAACGAAACGCGCATCGGCAATCAGCGAGGCGATGATCCGACCCTCCTCGATCGGAACCACCGCATCCCGATCGGCATGAATCACGAGCGTCGGGCAGGCGATCCGGGGCACCATGGCGCGCACATCGACGCCGAAAGACACACGGCTCAGGGCCACCGCCGTCTCTGCCGACGTGCTGATGCGCTGCATGTCACACCACGAACGCAAATGTTCCATCGTGCCGGCGGGCTGGAATGCGGTCGCCCAGACCTGCAGGAAGGCATGGTTTTCCTGGGCCCACCCCAAATGGGTCAACTCCAGCAGCAATCGGGCTTTCTCGATCTCCTGCGGGGAGCCGGTTCGCTGGAGCCTGCCCCGGGCATAGGTCCCATAAAGAACCAGTTTGCTGATGCGCTCGGGATGCAGTGCGGCATACGTCATCGCAATCGGCCCGCCCCAACACACCCCCAGCAGGGCAAATCGCTGGTAACCGGACGCTCCAACAACCGCCTCGAAGTCCATCATCCAGCTCTCAAACGAGAGGTCGGCCACCGCACGATCCGACATGCCGCAGCCGCGCGGATCGTAGCGAATCAGCGTGTAGTGCTGCGACAGGGCATCGAGCCAGGGACGCCAGGCAAGACTGCGGTGCTGGTATTCAAGATGTGTCAGCCACGTGGTCGACATCAGCAACGGTGGCCCGTTGCCGCTTATGGCATATGCAATGCGCGTGCCGTCGGCACTGGTGCAAAAGCGGACTTGCTGTTTCATCCCTGCGATCCCTGAAAAGGGCAGATTTTTCATTGTCATCCTTATTGACCTGGCCCGTCAATCCGGGGGGACTGCGTCCGGCGTTGCTGGTTTCCGGGAAATGGGAAGCAGGAAGTGGGCCGCAGGAAGTGGTGAATGGACCGCTTTGGCCAGGATCGGGCTACTCCGAAAAAGTGCTGAAATATCGCCCCCGCGTCCCTTGATTTTCCGAACGCGGGGTCTATAGTTCTGATTGGCAAAGGGTTTGTACTCTGAGGCCGAGGCAATGGCGGTCGTCCTCGGCGCATCGGCAAACACCCAAGCGACCGCCGGTTTTTCCACGCATTCAATACAGCAAGGAGAACGGCCATGCCTGCCTACATCACATTGATGAATTTCACTGACCAGGGCGCCCGCAACATCAAGGGCTCACCCGACCGTTTCGAGGCTTTCAAGGCCGCAGCCGAAAGCAAGGGCATCTCGGTGAAAAGTGTTCACTGGACACTGGGCGCTTACGACCTGGTACTGGTTACCGAAGGCCCTGAAGATGCTCTCATGACCTTGAGCCTGCAAACCGCCAGCCTGGGGAATGTCCGCACGCAGACGCTGCGCGGATTCACGGTTGCCGAAATGCGCAAGCTGCTCGCCGGCTTGCCTTGAAAAGCGTTGCCGCGCTGATGCCCAGTGCGGCAACCCGCCCCTGAGCGGCGGACACGCGGTGATTGACGTGCGGGCTGATGGCGCCGCCCGGGGACGTGTGCACCCACGAGTTTTCCGAGGAGGTTCGTCATGGCGACTACTTCGCTCCCCCAGCTGGACGGGGGGCTGTTCCTGAGCGACGGCGGTCTTGAGACCACGCTGATTTTTCTCGAGGGCGTCGAATTGCCGCATTTCGCGGCCTTCGTGCTGCTGCATGACGAGGCCGGTCGGGAGCAGCTCCGGGCTTATTACCGGCCCTACCTCGAACTGGCGGCGGCGACGCCGCATGCCGGCTTCGTGCTGGAGACACCGACCTGGCGGGCCAGCACCGACTGGGGCCGCCTGCTCAACTACGAGCCGCGGGCCCTCGCGCAAGCCAACCAGGAGGCGGCACGATTGGTCAGGGAGCTTCGCGATGAATGGCAGCCGCGTCTGGCCGGGCCTGTGGTGCTCAGCGGAATCATCGGCCCCCGTGGCGATGGCTACATCGCCGATGCGCCGGACAGCGTGGCCGATGCGGCTGACTATCACCAGCCGCAGGCCGCAGCCTTGCGGGATGGCGGCGTCGACATGCTGGCCGCTGTCACGATGACCACGAGTGCCGAGGCCCTGGGTGTTGCGCGTGCCGCCCGTTCCGTCGGGCTGCCGGTATCCATTTCATTCACCGTGGAAACCGACGGCAGGCTGCCCAGCGGCGAGATGCTGCGTGAAGCCATCGAAATCGTGGATGCGGCCGAGCGGCCCGCCTACTTCGCCGTCAATTGCGCGCACCCGAACCATTTCAGCGCGTGCCTTGCGGATGGTGGCGACTGGACCCGGCGAATTCGCGGCGTGCGTGCCAATGCGTCAACACGCAGCCATGCCGAGCTGGACGCCGCGACGGAGCTGGACATCGGCGACCCGGTGGCCCTGGGGGGGCACTACCGCCGGCTGCGCGCGTCATTGCCCGGGCTCAATGTGCTGGGCGGCTGCTGTGGCACTGATGCGCGCCATCTGCGGGCGATCCGCGACGCCTGGGTTCAGTAGAGCCCCGGCTGAGTCACTGAATCATTGCGTCACTGAGCCATTGAGCGCGACGACTGCCCGGGCCCCGGGCCTGCGGGCCGGGCCCTGGCTTATTTCAGAATTCCGAGCAGGTTTGAAAAGCTGTCGGTCCAGGGGGCGAAACCGGGGCGGGGCAGCAGCCGTTCACCGCCCTGCAGCCCGGCCGGCAGACTGGCCGCGTTGTCAGGGCGCATGAACAGCACCCAGATCGAGTGGCGGCAATAGTCATCGTTGTCTTGCGGCTCCAGGTCATAGAGCAGCGCGGCTTTGCCGAAGTGCTGCGCCGCGGCCGCCATCACCGGCCGCAGGTCCAGGTAGTGGTTGGTGATGTGGATGGCCAGCAGCCCCTCGGGCTTCAGATGGCCCAGGTAGGTCTGTATCGCTTCGAGGGTCAGCAGATGCGTCGGGATCGAGTCGCCTGAAAAGGCATCCATGGCCAGCAGGTCGAACTGCTGCGGTGATTCACGCTCCAGCATCAGCCGCCCGTCGCCGAGCACCGGCACGATGCGTGCAGGGGTGTCGGCCAGGTAGCTGAACTCGCTGCGGGCGAGGTCGAGCACCTGCTCGTTGATCTCGTAGATCCGCATCTCGTCGCCCGCCCGCCCATAGACCGACAGCGTGCCGGCCCCGAGTCCGACCACCCCGAGCTTGAGTGGCTGCGCCTGCGGCAGGGCGCGGATGGCCCGGCCAATGCCGGACTTCTCGCAGTAGTAGGCTGTCGGCTGGCGCCGGTGCGCCAGGGCGGTGTATTGCTCGCCGTGGTTGATGCGGCCATGCAGCATGGTGCGCTGCGGCCCGAGCGCGGCATCGGTGCTGTCCTGCACGCGCAGCTGGCTGTAGAAGTTGCGCACCACCCGACGGTAGCCCTGCACGTACTCCTGCGAGATGTCGCCGAGCCGCCAGCCATAGCCCAGCAGTGCCACCAGCAGCAGTCCGCGCCAGACGGGGCGCAGCTCGCGCCAGAGCACTGTCACCACCAAAGCCGCACACAGGAACAGGCCCAGCGGCAACTCGAAGTAGGCGGTGAAAATCGCGGGCGCCACCAGCCCGACCAGCAAACCGCCGAGCGCCCCGCCCACCGAAAGCATCAGGTAGAACAGCGTCAGGTGCCGCACCGGCGGCTTGCGCCTGACCAGCTCACCATGGCAGACCATGCAGAAGATGAACAGGCAGGCGCAGAGCAGCCCGACCAGCAGCGCAACCTCCATGCCGTTGTCGAGTACCCGGTCCATTGCCAGCAGGGCCAGCGGCAGCGCGGCCAGAAACACCGGCCGCACGTAGTAACGTGGCGCATCGAAGCACAGGATGAAACTCAGCAAATAGATGCTCAGCGGCAGCACCCACAGGAAGGGCACCGGCGCCACATCCTGCGTCAGGTGGCGTGTCATGGCCAGCAGCAGGATGGATGGCGTGGCCGACAGGCCGACCCACAGCAGGCATTCCCGCCAGCCTGGGGGCGGCGCCGCTGCCAGCTCGGCCGGGTGGGCGACGGCGGGCGGCGCCATGCGGTGCCATGCCAGCACCGCGGTGGCCACGCAGGCCACCACAAACACGGCATAGGCGGCCGACCAGGACTGGAGCTGTGCCCCGACGGGCAGCAGTGGCTCGATCAGCACCGGGTAAGACAGCAGGCCCAGCATCGAGGCGAGGTTCGACAGCGCATACAGCCGGTAGGGCCGTGCTGTAGCGAGCGATGCCGAGTGCGAGCGCGCGTACCAGGCCTGCATCAGCGGCCCGGTGGTCGACAGCAGCAGGTACGGCGCCCCGACTGCCGTGGCCAGCACGGCCAGCACGCTCAGGCCCGGATGGGCCAGCGCCGTGCCCTTCCAGGCGGGATCGGCCACCACGGGCAACGTGGCCAGGCTCAGCAGCAACAAGCTCGCATGCACCAGCGCCTGCCGCTGCGCGGAGAGCTTCTCGTGCAGCCAGTGCACATAGGCGTAACCCAGCAGCAGTTCGGCCTGGAAAAAGACGATGCAGGTGCTCCAGACCGATGACGATCCGCCAAACCAGGGCAGGATCAGCTTGCCCACGATGGGCTGGATCTGGAACAGCAGGAAAGCCGACAGAAATACCGTGGTGGCAAATAAAGGCATGTGACAGGCGGGCAGCGTCAGGCTGCACCCCTGCTCCGAGTATCCGCGGGGCAGGCCGTTGTGGTCAATTGCCGGGCGCTCCAAATAAGAATGGCCGGCTGTAGCCAGCACGAAGAAGGCTCACTATCATTCCCAGTGGTGGACGCTGCCTGTCTTGTGGGCATGAACTTGCCATGGGACCCATCCCCGGGACCTTGCAGCCGGGCCGGCGGCTTGCGGAACCAGGTCATCGCCCCTTTTGTACCTCTTGTGCCCCTTGTGCTTGTGCCCGTGCCCATCCACGGAAACCGGAGAAGCTCATGCAAGTCGAATCTTTCGATGCCATCGTCATAGGCGCCGGGCAGGCAGGGCCTGCGCTGGCAGAGCGCTGCACCAAAGAAGGCCTGCGCACCGCAGTGATTGAGCGCGCCCATTTCGGCGGTACCTGCGTCAACGTCGGCTGCATCCCCACCAAGACGCTGGTGGCCAGCGCGCGGGCGATCCACATGGCCAGGCGTGGCGCCGAGTTCGGATTTTCCGCCGGCGATGTCCAGGTCAACATGCAGCGCGTCAAGTCACGAAAAGACGAGATCGTCCTCAAATCACGCAACGGTGTCTACCACTGGATGCAGGGCCTGAAAAACGCCGAGGTGATTCAGGGCGATGCGGTATTCGTGGGGCCGCGCACCGTCCAGGTCGGCGCGCGCACGCTCACGGCCCCGCGGATATTCCTCAATGTGGGCGGTCGGCCTGTTGTTCCGGAGCTGGCGGGTGTCCATGATGTCCCGCATCTGGACAACGCGTCCATCATGGAACTGACCGAGGTGCCTGAACACCTGGTCATCGTCGGCGGCAGCTATATCGGCCTCGAATTCGCGCAGATGATGCGGCGTTTTGGCGCCCGGGTCACCGTGGTGGAGCGTTCGGCCAAATTGCTGTCCCGCGAAGACGAGGATGTGTCGGATGGCATTCGTGCCATCCTGGAGGCGGAGGGTGTCGGGTTCCAGCTGGAAGCGGAGTGCCTGTCGCTGGCGCGGGAGGGGAGCGGGATTTTGGTCGGCACCGTGTGTGCCACGGAGTTGCCCGCCCTCATGGCCAGCCATGTGCTGCTGGCCGTCGGCAGGCGCCCCAACACAGACGGCCTGGGGCTGGATGCCGCCGGCATTCGCCTCGATGAGCGCGGTTACATCATTGTGGACGATCAGCTTCGCACCAGTGCTGAAGGGGTGTGGGCCATGGGCGACTGCAATGGCCGGGGTGCGTTTACCCACACGGCCTGGAACGACTACGAGATCGTCGCCGCCAACCTGTTTGATGGCGACCCGCGCCGCGTGAGCGACCGCATCCCGTGCTATGCGCTCTTCATCGACCCCGCGCTTGGCCGTGTGGGCCTGACCGAGCGTGAAGTGCGCGCCAGCGGGCGTGCGGCGCTGGTGGCGCGCATGCCCATGCAGCGGGTAGGCCGTGCCCGCGAAGCCGGCGAGACGCAGGGATTCATGAAGGTCCTCGTCGACGCCGACACGAAGCGTCTGCTGGGCGCCGCCATCCTGGGGCTGAGCGGCGACGAAGTGGTTCATGCACTGGTCGACATCATGGCCGCCGACCAGCCTTATACGGCCATCACCCGTGCGATGCACATCCATCCCACCGTCAGCGAATTGATTCCAACATTGCTGCGGCAGTTGAAGCCGCTGGAAGCTGCGTAGCGGGTCTATGCCGGCATCGCCAAATGCCTGCTATCGGATGGTTGCTGGTTGCCGGCTGCTGGCTGATGCAGGCAAGGGCAATAAAAACATGTGGTAATGGGCAAACTGCTCACCTTCGACCGTCGGGAAGATGCAGAAGGCAAGCCTAACCGTGGCGTTGATGCGCTCACGCCCGCGCCCGTGGCGAGCAACTAGGCTTTTCCGGCTTCTTCGCTTCTTGTTTCCTGTTCCTGGTTTCTGCTTTCTGAATAGCCAGACAGGCCGGCTTTGCGGGTGACGGTTGCTGCGCCGTCCCCGCCTCAGCATCACGCCGTGCCGTGCGCCGCACGGACGTCCTGACAGGCTCCATTGCCTGCCTGCGTTGATGCATGCCAGCCGCCATTCTCTGACCTGACGCCATCCTTCTCCTGCCGCGGATTGTGGCTTGTACAGGTACAGGTGCCCAGTGGCGCAGCGGTGGCCCGGCTGATGCCATGGCTCAACCGGCAGGCGCCGGGCTGCAATCGCCGCTTCGCGTTTTCATCCTACAGCGTCACGGGCGAAGCACCGAGTGGCTTTTTGAAGGCTTCGCCTCAGCATGGAGCCGTCAGACAAAAATGGGAGCGAGCGATGTTTTCAGATCATGTAGCCAAAATTAACGCGATCCCGCGCAAGACCCTGCTTGGTGTGGCGGGAGGCTTCCTGATTCTGTGCCAGCTGGTGGCCCTGGCGATGGTGGCGGATGAGCAGGTCAAAAAAGCGCAGGCACGCGAGACCCTGCGGATTTCGGAGCGAATTGCCACGGCCCATTGCATGGAAAGCAGCATGGGGGCCGCGCGCCACAGTTGCCTGCAGCAGGCAAAGGCCGCCGGTCTTCCGGCGGCGGTCACCGATCCCCGGCAGGTCGGCGAGGCGGTAGCGAGCAACTTCAGCCCTGAAAGCAGCGCCCTGGCGGCTCATCAGAGGCAGGACTTCAGGCCTGCAATGTTTACGCCCCGCTGAGGCGCGGCAAGCCGGAAGGACAAAGCGGCCCCGTACCCGGGTGGATCCGGCGTGCGCACAGCGGGTAGCATGGACTCCCATGAAGTTCTCCCGCCTGTTTCAGCCACGCAATCCCCTGTTCTGGATCATGTTCGCGCTCAATGGCCTGTCAACAGCACTGGCCTGGGTAACGCACAACCGTCCGCTCAATGCCTGGGGCACCTTGCTCGTGAGCGGCTTTGCCATCGGCAATGCGGCCATCGGCATCTGGCTGGCCTGGCGGCTGATGCGCAACGAGCCGGCCGCTGATGCTCCGGCGCAGCGGGGCAGCTCGACGCCTAACTGACCGCGCCTGCGCTTTTGGCGATGTCGTGCGGCGTTGCCAGCGCAGCGGCGATCGCCACCTGCATGCCGCGCACCATGTCGTCCAGCGGCAGGCTGGGCGAGCCTTGTTCGGGCAGGTAAGGCACATGGACAAAGCCCCCGCGCGTGCGTTTGAAGCCGCGTTGCGTGGCCAGCGCGTGCATCAGTGCATAAAACACCTGGTTGCAGACAAAGGTGCCTGCTGTCTGCGACACCTCGGCAGCCAGCCCGGCCTCCTGCAGGGCCTGCAGCATGGCCTTGATGGGCAGCGTGCTGAAGTAGGCCGCCGGGCCTTCTGGGACGACTGGCGTGTCGATGGGTTGCATGCCCGCGTTGTCAGGAATGCGGGCATCGTTGACGTTGATGGCGACCCTTTCCAGCGACAAGGCGTTTCGCCCGCCTGCCTGCCCGACGCAAATCACAAGCGCTGGCCGACAGAGACGCAACAGGCGCATGAGCTCTGTTACCGATGCGTTGAAGCGGGTCGGCAACTGTGCGGCCATCACCTCGTGGCCCGCGATGCGTGTGGCATGCAGTGCCTGGACGGCCAGCCAGCTGGGGTTGAGCGCGGGGCCTGCCAGCCTGGCTTCGCCAAACGCATCAAAACCGGTGAGCAGCACGCGGGGTGGGGTGGAGGCCGTGACCATGTGGCCATTGTGAAGTATGGCCGGGTGTATTGCTGTGGTCTGTCTGGTTTGTGCGTGCGTTCTGTGACATGGCGCTCGCCCTTGCGCGTCGATTCTGGTGGCGGCTGACGTTCGGTCATGGCTTCCCCTGGTTCCGCTTGCCAGCCTGGTGTCCGACTGGTCGCGTACCCGGTTTCACGCGGAGCCGCTGGCAGTCCGGCCCAGCCTTCCCAGCCTTCCCAACCTAAGGAGGACTATTTTTTGATCAACGCACCGGTTTCGCTGTCAAAGCTCACGCTGCGTGTCCGCCCGTTCTGGCCGGGAAAATCGTCGAATACCGCCCGCACCAGGTAGGGCACCAGGGCCGGCAAATCGTCGCTGTCGCCTTCATAACTGGCCCGTGACTCGAACACCGTGTGCGGTTTCCCCGGCGGGCTTCCCCGTGTGTCCAGCAGGCGCAGGCTCAAGTTGCTGAGCCACACGATGCGGCTCACCTGGCGGTCACCCACATAGCGCGGCCCGAACGGATCGGGCACCCACGCCCCCGGAAACACACGTCCCGCCGCATCACGGTAGGGGGGCAAAAAGACGGGCTGGTCGTGGTAAACCGGTTGCAGCCAGGTTTTTTGCTCGTTGTGGCTGACCACCCGCACCTCGGCCTGGATGCGCCCCGCCTGCCCGGGTGGTGCCCGCCGCAGGCCCTGCTTTTCAAGCGCGGCCTGCACATGGCTTTCGTAGGTGGCCTGCTCCAGTTCGCGGGTGCTGTCGACCGGGCTGATGAAGCTGAACGTGCTGCCCGTCGCATCGGCGGGCCACTGGTTAAAGCTGGTGACCCGGGCCGTGATCGGGCTGGCGCAGCCGGCCAGCAGGGCCACCAGGAGCAGCGCCATGCCAGGGCGAATCGACCACCGCGGGCGGAAATGTGCAAAAAATGCCATGAAAGATGGATACATCGGGGTTCAATTTTGTTCCACGCAAGGCATGGCTCTCTAGTAAAGTTGGCTCATGCGCCGAGCAATTTTCAGGCGTTCGTGAGGCGTCCGGGCTGTCCGGACCATGCGGGCTGTTTGGCCTCACCACCTCTCTCTATGCAACTTATATGCAACTGGGGCAATCATGAAATGGGAAGGCAATCGGGAATCCGACAACGTTGAGGACCGGCGCGACGAGGGTGGCGGGGGCAGCGGTTTTGGCGGCGGCCTGCTGGGCGGCCGCAGCATCGGCATTGGCACCATTGTGGTGGCGCTGGTCGGTGGCTGGATTTTCGGCATCAATCCGCTGACCATACTCAGCCTCCTGAGCGGCGGTTCGCCGCCGGCGCAGGTGCAGCAGGTACCGCAACACAGGCCGGCCCAGCGCCCCCCTGCCGATGACCGCATGGCGAAGTTTGTCTCCACCGTGCTGGCCGATACCGAGGACGTCTGGAAAGACGTGTTTGCCAAAGGCGGCGCAAGCTACCAGGAGCCGCGGCTGGTGCTGTTCAGGGGCGCCACGCCCACCGCCTGCGGGCAGGGCCAGGCCGCCATGGGGCCGTTTTATTGCCCGACCGACCACAAGGTGTATATCGACCTCGGCTTTTACGAAACCCTGAGAAGCCGCCTGGGCGCGCCGGGCGATTTTGCCCAGGCCTACGTGATTGCGCACGAGGTCGGCCACCATGTGCAGAATTTGCTGGGCATCAGCAGCAAGATGGAGCAGATGCGCGGCCGGGTCAGCCGGGTGGAGTACAACGCCCTGAGCGTGCGGCTGGAATTGCAGGCCGACTGCTTTGCCGGCCTGTGGGCCCACAACGCGCAGAGCGCGCGCCAGATCCTGGAGCAGGGCGATGTCGAGGAGGCCATGAATGCGGCCGCTAAAATTGGCGACGACGCGCTGCAGCGCTCCAGCGGCGGCGCGGTCGTGCCCGAGAGCTTCACCCACGGCACCAGCGCCCAGCGCCAGCGCTGGTTTGACACCGGTCTGAAAACCGGCAGCATCAAGGCCTGTGACACTTTCAGTGCCCGGAATTTATAGGATATGCGGCTGTAAGCATTATTTATATTGAGTGTGTAGCTATCGAATTAATAGCTTGCAGGGGCTTTTGGCTCGCAAGCCGCGTCGCTGCAGCCGGGCGGCGGCACCCCGGTTGGCGCTCAAAAAGGGGGATTTCGCCCAAAGTGCGACAATAGTGGGTTAAATGACATCTTCCTTTTCCAATCTTTCGCTGGCAGAACCGCTGGCCCGCGCCGTAGCCGAAATGGGCTACGAAACCATGACACCCATTCAGGAGCAGGCCATTCCGGTCGTCCTGCAGGGCAAAGACGTGATGGGCGCCGCGCAGACCGGTACCGGTAAAACCGCTGCTTTTTCGCTGCCGCTGCTGCAGCGCATGCTCAAGCACGAGAACGCCTCGACCTCGCCGGCGCGCCACCCGGTGCGTGCACTGGTGCTGCTGCCCACGCGGGAGCTGGCCGTCCAGGTGGCCGAACAGGTCAAGCTCTACGCCAAGCACACCAACCTGCGCAGCGCGGTGGTGTTTGGCGGCATGGACATGAAGCCGCAAACGCTGGAACTCAAAAAAGGCGTTGAAGTGCTGGTGGCCACGCCGGGTCGTTTGCTTGACCACATCGAAGCCAAGAACACCGTGCTCAACCAGGTCGAGTACGTGGTGCTCGACGAGGCCGACCGCATGCTCGACATCGGCTTCCTGCCCGATTTGCAGCGCATTCTGAGCTACCTGCCCAAGCAGCGCATCACGCTGCTGTTTTCGGCCACCTTCTCACCTGAAATCAAGCGCCTGGCCTCCAGCTACCTGCAGGATCCGGTGACGATCGAGGTGGCGCGTTCCAACGCCACCGCCTCGACGGTCGAGCAGCATTTCTACAGTGTGGGCGCTGACGACAAGCGTCGCGCCCTGCACCAGATTCTCAAAGAGCGTGGCATGAAGCAGGCCTTTGTGTTCGTCAACAGCAAACTCGGCTGTGCACGCCTGGCCCGCTCACTGGAACGCGAAGGCCTCAAAACCACCGCGCTGCACGGCGACAAGAGCCAGGACGAACGCCTGAAGGCGCTGGATGCGTTCAAAAAAGGCGAGGTGGACCTGCTGGTGTGTACCGACGTCGCTGCGCGCGGCCTGGACATCAAGGATGTGCCGGCGGTGTTCAACTTCGACGTGCCCTTCAATGCCGAAGACTATGTGCACCGCATTGGCCGCACCGGCCGCGCCGGTGCATCGGGCCTGGCCGTGAGCTTTGTTGCCAGCAGCGACCAGCGCCTGGTCGCCGATATCGAAAAACTGATCAAGACCAAGATCGAGCTGGAGCCTATCGAGTTTGACGAAGACCGTCCGCGCATCAGCGAGCAGGGCCGCATCAACGACGGCCGCCGCATGTACCGCCAGGGCAGCGAAGGCGAGGAAGGCGTGGGGCGTGAAGCGTTGGGTTCGCGGGAACCGCGCGACCGGCCGGAGCGCCGGGAGCGTCGCGAGTACACGCCGCATCGCCAGCCGGCGGCGCCGCGCGATCCGTTTTTTGACCAGCCCTACGAGGCGACCGTCGTAGCCGACGCGCAACCGGCGTGGGAAGCTGCCGCCAAGGCTGGCCCTGCGCGCAGCAGCGTCTCGGCCAACATCAAGCCCAAGAAGAAAGTCGCTGCGCTGTTCAAGACCAGCGACTGAGTCTTTCCCGTCCGGGCGGGCCGTCGGTGCGCACCTACGATGCCTGGCGGGGCTGTCTGGCTCCGCACCTGCCACAGCATTCATAAGCTGTTGCCATGACGGCTAAAACCGCCGACACCCGGCCTGCCAACCGGCGCCTTTCGGGCCTGCCGGCCCTTGGCCTTTCATGGGTCCAGCACAGCCTCCAGCATATCTACAGACCGCTCTGGCGCGCTGTGGACCAATGGATTGAGGCCGATGGCCTGCGTATGAGTGCGGCCATGTCTTTCTACGGCATTCTCAGTCTGGCGCCCTTGCTGGTCTTGCTGGTGGCCGGGCTGGGCTGGTGGGTGGAGCAGAGCGTTATTGAAATCAGCCTGGTCGACCAGATCCGCAGTGTGGTGGGCGCCCAAGGCGCGCAGGTGGTCCAGCAGGCGCTTTCCAGCGCGCGGGAGCCCTCGCAGGGCATCACCGCCTCGCTGGTGGCATTTGGCCTGTTGCTATCCGGCGCTACCGGCGTGTTTGCCGAGTTGCAGGACGCGTTCGAGCGCCTGTGGCGGCAGGGCAGCGGCAAGGCGCCCCAGCAGAAGTGGTGGTACACCGCCTCCTTGCGCCTGCGTGGCGTGGCTTACATCCTGGCCATCGGCTTCCTGCTGCTGGTTTCGCTCGTGGTGTCCACGTTGTTGAGCTTTGTGTCGGGCTGGGCGGGCGAGTATTGGCCGGTCGAAAAATTCGCCTACGCCATCAACGAGGTGGCATCCTTCGGCTTTTCCGTGGCGTTGTTTGTGGCCCTCATGCGAATGAGCGCGGGGCCCAAGCCGGCCCTGCGTTACCTGGTGCGGGGGGCGGCGGTGGGCGCCCTGCTGTTTGCGGTTGGCAAGCACCTGATGGCTCTTTACCTGTCTACCGCAGCCGTGGTGTCCGCCTATGGTGCCGCGGGCTCCCTGGTGGTCATGCTGATGTGGATCTATTTTTCATCCGCCGTGCTTTTACTGGCTGCCAGCGTGGCGCGTGCCTGGTCCGACGAGGCTGCCGGCAACGAGGCGCCGCCCGCAGGTGACGCGGCAGTTCGGACCGAAGTGTCTGGCTGAAGGGCGAAGGGCTCCCAGCCTGCCAGGGTGCGGGTGTTTTTCATCTCGCTGCAATCCACCGTCACCCGCTCAGACTTTTTTGCCCCGTTCCCGGCCTGGCCGCCAGCGTTGCACGGGCCCGGGTTGACGAGTCTCGTGCGCAAAGGTGTTCAATCTGAGCAGGCCACGGTGCCCATCTTGACGGCCTGAGCGCAGCGGTTTCAGCCCGGTTTGGCCCTGGGGTCTTGCGCCTGTGCGCAGGCCACCGAGATCAGTTCATACGCCGCGGGCGTTGCCCCAAGCCTGGCGGCGGTCAGGCTGCCGCCCCAGACACAGCCGGTGTCCAGCGGCAGCAGCAGGCTGCCCGATTTCCGGGTGTCTTGTGCCTTGAGCGCTGACCAATGGCCAAACATGACCGGCGTGTCTGCGGTTTGGCGGCCCGGCACATCAAACCATGGCAGGTAGCCGTGCAGCGCCGCCTCTGCGCCTTCCTTGGTGGCAAACTCCATCGCCCCTTCCGGAGTGCAAAAGCGCAGGCGCGTCAGCGCATTGACCACGACCCGAAGCCGGTCCGCGCCCTGCAGGCTGTCATGCCACTGGCAAGGAGTGTTGCCGTACATGTCGCGTAAAAATCCCTTCAGATCGGGCCCGCGCAAGGCCTGCTCCACTTCGGCGGCCAGCGCCATGGTTTTGGCGGTGCTCCACTGGGGCAGCACACCGGCATGCACCATCAGCCAGCCGTGCGCATGGATGGCCATGTTGCGGTGGCGCAGCCACTCCAGCAGGGCGCCGCGGTCGCTGGCCTGCAAAATGTCTTGTGCGGTATCGCTGCGGTGCAGCTTGCCCATGCCCTGCCACAAGGCCAGCAAATGCAAATCGTGGTTGCCCAGCAGGGACTGCGCGGCGTCGCCCAGACGGCTCAGGTGGCGCAGCACGGCCAGCGAATGCGGGCCGCGGTTGACCAGATCGCCCAACAGGTACAGCGTGTCGCGGCTTGGGGAGAAGTCAATCTTCTCCAGCAGGCGCTGAAATGGCTCATTGCAACCCTGCAGGTCGCCGATACAGTAAAGTGACATGTGTTTATTCTCCCTCCGGATTCATGGATTTCCTGCTGATTGTCTTTTTGACCTTGCTCAACGGTGTGTTCGCCATGTCCGAGTTGGCCCTGGCTTCGAGCCGCAGGGCCCGGCTGGTTGCCATGTCCGAATCAGGAGACAAGGGTGCGCACGCGGCGCTGGGCCTGCTGGAAAACCCCACGCAATTCCTGTCATCGGTTCAGGTGGGCATCACCTCCATCGGCATGCTCAACGGCATTATTGGCGAGGCGGCTTTCAGCGACGGCCTGTCGGTCTGGATACAGAGTTTCGGGGCCTCGCCGCGCGCCGCCGATATTTCCGCCACGGCCCTGGTCGTGACCGTGATCACCTTCATCACCATTGTGTTTGGCGAGCTGGTCCCCAAGCGTATCGGGCAGCTCTATCCCGAGACGGTGGCGCGCCTGGTGTCGCGGCCCATGATGTGGGTGGCTACGGGTGCCAAGCCTTTTGTCCGGCTGCTGTCCTTCAGCACCCACGCGGTGCTCAAGCTGCTGCGCGTTGACAACGCGGGCGAGCGCGGCGTGACCGAGGAAGAAATCGCCGCCAGCCTGGAAGAGGGCGTTGACGCCGGCCTGATCGAGGAGCACGAGCACCAGATGGTGCAAAACGTGTTTTTGCTCGATGACCGCTTGCTCACCTCCCTGATGCTGCCGCGCTCCGACATCGAATGGCTGGATGCGTCCGACACGGTGGCCGAGGCCATTGACAAAGCCGGGGCCACCGGCCATTCCTGGTACCCGGTGTGCCGGGGCAGCCTCGACGACGTGATCGGCGTGGTCAATGTGGCCAAGCTGCTGGGCCTGCGCGGCCGGATTTTGGCCTCACCCTCCGAGCCCGGCGAGAGTGCGACCCCTTCGGTGGCCGACCGCATTGGCGCCTATGCCGTGCCGGCCGTGTTCGTTCCCGAGACCCTCACGGGCATGGAGCTGCTTGAGCAGTTTCGGGCCAAATCCACCCGCATGGTGTTTGTGGTCGACGAATACGGTGTGGTGCAGGGACTGATGACGCCCATGGACATGCTGGAGGCCATCACCGGCGAATTGCAGCCGGGAGCCCAGATCGATGCCTGGGCGACGCAGCGTGAAGATGGCAGCTGGCTGATTGACGGCGTCATGCCGGTGTCCGAACTCAAGGTTCGGCTCGATATCAAGGAGCTGCCTGAAGAGGACCGGGGTCGCTACAACACGGTGGCAGGCCTGCTGCAAAGCGTTTCAGGCCGCCTGCTGAAGACCGGCGAGCAGGTCGATTGCGTCGGCTGGCGGTTTGAAGTTCTGGATCTGGACGGCAAGCGCATTGACAAGCTGCTGGTCAGCCGGACGGCAGAATCCACGGACGCTTAGGCCCAATCGCCCCGAATTGGTTGAATTTTCGGGGCAGTCGCACTGCGCAGTGCGCTATTGCTCATATTTCCGACATTGCCGCAACAATCGGCGCCTTTACAGTTGTAACTTTCAAGGTGCTGTGTTTAAACTCTTGAAAAAATAGGGTGCGCATGTTGAATTCTCTTGAATTGACACTGGGGGTGGTGGTGGCAGTGTCCGGAATTGCTTTGGGCTCAATATGCCAACGCATCTGGGCGGCCCGCGCGGCCAGGAACAAAAGGCGCATTCCCGTACGCTGGCAGCTTCGCCCCCGGCCCCTTCTGACGGAGCAGGAGCAGGAGGTCTGGCACTGGCTGAAGCGCGCTTTTTTTGACCAGCATGTACTGGTCAAGGTGGCCGCCATCCGGTTTACCTCGCCCCGCAATGTCGCCGAGGGCTTGCGTGCCCATGAATTGCTGAATGGCGTTTATTGCACGTTCACCGTGTGCGCCTCCGACGGCACCGTCATCGGCTGTCTGGATGTGCCCGGCCCGCGCGGGCTGAGCGCCAGCAACCGTGATCTCAAGCAAAAGCTGTTTGAGGAGTGTCGCATCGCCTATGCTGTCGTGCGGGCAGGCAAACTGCCCTCGCTGGAGGAGGTGCGCGCTGCCTTCCTGGGCGAAATCGATCCGTCGGATGAAGACCTCGCCCTGAACAGCCGGTCGCCGATGTCGCAGGCGTTCGCGGACATGGACTTCGACAACGCAGGCTTGCCCACGGTGCCAGACACCCTCCGTCCGGCCAGCGGCGCCGCGCCGCAAGAGCTGCCCCAGGAACCGCACCAGACAATCGACATGCAGGCCGTGGCCGCTGCCCGCTCCAGCCTGCGCGCCAAGCTTGAGCGCAACCGCAAGATACGCTTCACCAATTTCGACCCCCTCAGTGCCAGTTCAGACCGCGTGGAAGAGGCTGTGCAAGAGGACGCGGGTGACAATTTTGCGGTGCAGTGGGAAGACTCCTTCATCATGCCGCAAGACGGCCAGCTGCCCGAAACCAGAAAACGGTAAGTTCCTGCCCGGCTTGCTGAGCGCACCAGGGTTGCCGCGAGGATTCGTGGCCGGGGTAGAAGTAAACACTAAATGCGTAAACGCCCCTGCCTGGCCATTCCCTCATGTCGGCCACGGCCAGTCGAATGAACCGCGGGGCTCTGCGCTCTGCACGCTCTGCAGCTTGTGTGTGGACAGCGGGATGCTCGTCTCGGTGTTCGAGATACCCTGGATGGAGCGGATGGCGTTTCAGGATGTCTGAACCGATGGGCAGCGGCTAGCGCCCCGCCGCATGTGTTTGTCGAGTCGACGAGTTTGCCGGGCTGATGGCCAGCAAGCCCCTGAAGCCGTGGCGCTACCGCGATTTCGGCTCGCTCGTCTCGTTGGTCCGGCACAGTACCGTCGGCAACCTGATGGGTGGGCGCGTTGGCCGCTCCCGCTCCCTGTGGCTGGAGGGGTACCTGGCCTGGCTGCGGCTGGAGCTACGAGCGCGTTCGCCACCTCGCCCGCGGCATTCGAGCCGGGTTGCAGAAAAATGACTAACCTGTGACCTTGGAACCGATCTAATTTGACCAGAACTTCCATGTCCCCACTTTGGCGCAGTACAAATGAATAGCATGGCCCAATATCGAAAGGCTGCCGAACTCATTGCCGAAGCGGATGCTCTGGTGATTGGCGCAGGTGCTGGCATGGGGGTTGACTCTGGCTTGCCCGACTTTCGTGGCAATCAGGGGTTTTGGCAGGCCTATCCGGCGCTGGCCAAGGCCAAGCTCAATTTCACTGAGGTGGCCAGTCCACGGACTTTTTTTCAGGATGCCAGTCTGGCCTGGGGCTTTTACGGGCATCGCCTCGACCTGTACCGTAAGACCGTTCCTCATGCCGGGTTTGAGATATTGCGGCAATGGGGTGAACGCATGCCCTTGGGCACCTGGATATTTACCAGTAATGTGGACGGGCAATTTCAGAAGGCAGGATTTTCTGAGGCGCAGATTCATGAATGCCACGGTTCGATCCATCACCTGCAGTGCATGGATTGCGAATCGGGGGTGTGGAGTGCAGCGGGGTTCACCCCGGAAGTAGATGCCGATGCGTGTCGTCTTTTGAATGCCCCACCACGCTGTCCGTATTGCGCGGGTCTGGCCCGACCGAATATTCTGATGTTTGGCGACTGGAACTGGGTGGAGCAGCGAGCAGAACTGCAGCGCAGGCGTGAGATGCAATGGCTGGAGGCGATTTCTGAGGGCCACGCACGTCTTGTAGTTGTGGAACTCGGCGCCGGCACGGCAATTCCCTCTGTTCGGCACAACAGCCATAGCTTGAGCCAGGAATATGGCGCACGCCTTATCCGCATCAACCCGCGTGAGCCGCAGGTGCCAAGCGGCATGGACGTGGGTATCGACAGGGGATCACTGGAGGCTTTGCTCGGAATTGATGTGATGCTCGAGAAGCTGCTGGCCAGAGGGTGACGTTACGACGTTAGCAAGCAGTTGATCAGTCCCAGTACCCGCTTGCAGTGAAAGCAGATCAGCCTGGAGCGCCGCCATTTGTGGGTGTCCGGTGGTGACACAAAACGGTAGGCTGCATTCTGTGCCGCTGAATCAAGCCGCCATGGAAGTGCTGGAGCGGCGGCAGGGCGATCACCCAAGCCATTTTTTCACCTACGAGGGCAATCATCCAATCGTCTAGGTCAACACAAAGAGGCATGGCGCGATGCATTGCTGCGGGCAGAAATCCATGATTTCCGTCGGCATGACCTGCGGCACACCTTTGCCACATGGCACCGCGAGGCTGGGACGCCTACGCGCGCGCTCCAGCGCTTGGGTAGCTGGAAAGCACAATCCATAGTGGAGCGTTATGCGCACGTTGCGCCGGAGGGCCTCCAATTGGCGGCAAGTCGGCTTGACTCATTTATACAAACAAGTAATAGTCTTTTTTAAGTCTATTATTCATCGCGGCATGTCATCCAAGTACGAGATTACTTTTTCCGTGAGCCATAGGCATGGTCACGAATGGCCGAACGGAAAGCCCACATCGTCCGAGACTCTCGAGGATGGTCGGACGCGACATACCCTCGAGGATGGGCGCAAGATGACCGTTGATAAGCCGAACTATCGGCTCGACTATCTTTCAACGTGGATCGGTTCTGAGGCGGGAGAAACCTACTCAGTGGACATTGCGATCTCGGGGCTCTCATCCACTCCCGGCTTCTATGAGACGTGGAACTTTGACATAGGCGAGGTCAGAAACTATGCATTCGGAAAGACGGTTCGCATCACGCACCTCGAGACCGGGGAAATATTCACCGGTGAAGAATTGCAGAAGGCTCTGCAACAGTAATTAGCTAAGTACCCTGGACAAGGGAAGTATTTAGATGCGTGTGATCACATCCGTGATTCGCGATCAGCCTCACCATCGCTTCAACCATCATTCGCGGCTGAGCTTCAAGTTAAGCTTGAAGGAAAAGATGACTTGAGGGCACAATTAGCCAGCGGTTACGTACTGACTACGTGAAAAAGGGGATAGACCCGAAAGCCTATCCCCTTTTCATTTGGTGCCGGAGAGATGAATCGAACACCCGACCTTCTCATTACGAATGAGCTGCTCTACCGACTGAGCTACACCGGCTTGGTATGAATTACAGCCCGCAATTATAGCCCGGAGTGGTAGCCGGTCACCCGCTCTACCTCATTTTTGGACCCGAGGATGACGCTGACCCGCTCGTGCAGCTTGCCGGGCTGGATGTCCAGGATGCGCTGCTTGCCGTTGGTGGCGGCGCCGCCGGCCTGCTCGACGATCCAGCCCATGGGGTTGGCTTCGTACATCAGGCGCAGTTTGCCGGCCTTTTCGGGTTCGCGTTTGTCCCAGGGGTACATGAAGATGCCGCCGCGGCTCAGGATGCGGTGTACGTCGGCCACCATGGAGGCCACCCAGCGCATGTTGAAGTCCTTGCCGCGCGGGCCCTCGGTGCCCTGCAGGCATTCGTCGATGTAGCGCTTGACCGGCGCATCCCAGTGGCGCATGTTGCTCATGTTGATGGCGAATTCCTTGGTGTCTTCGGGGATGCGCACGTTTTCTTCGATCAGTACAAAGGAGCCCTGCTCGCGGTCGAGGGTGAACATGGCCACGCCGTCGCCCACGGTCAGCACCAGCGTGGTCTGGGGGCCATAGACGCAGTAGCCGGCGGCTACCTGTTTGTTGCCCGGCTGCAGGAAGTCTTTTTCTTCAACGCCGGCATGGCCGTCGGGCTTTTTGAGCACGCTGAAGATGGTGCCGATGCTGACATTCACGTCGATGTTGCTGGAGCCGTCCAGGGGATCGAACAGCAGCAGGTATTCGCCTTGCGGGTAGCGGTTGGGCACCAGGTAGATGCCATCCATTTCTTCCGAGGCCATGGCAGCCAGGTGGCCGCCCCATTCATTGGCTTCGATCAGCACTTCGTTGGCGATGATGTCGAGCTTTTTCTGGACTTCGCCTTGCACGTTTTCACTGCCGGCCGTGCCGAGCACGCCGCCCAGTGCGCCTTTGTTGACGGCCTGGCTGATGCCTTTGCAGGCGCGGGCCACCACTTCAAGCAGCAGGCGCAACTGGGAAGGAATGTGACCTTCACTGCGTTGCTGCTCAACCAGGTAGCGGGTGAGGGAAATTCTTTGGGACATTGGAAACTCCAGTCTTCGAAATTAGAAAATCAAACCACTCGTCGCCGTGCCACCCCAAGCCACGTACCAGCCGGGGCCGCGGAACCGGCTTAGCCGGGCCGCAGGCGCAGCGGCCCCCTCGGGGGGCAGCGCAGTACACGAAGTGACAAGCGTGGGGGCCATATATTCAATCGGCCAGTGCGCGCGTGACAACTTCGAGCGTGTCCTTGCTCAAATCCGTCTTGGCCGCCACCCGGGCAATCGCTTCGCGCGCTGCGCTGCGGTAAGGCTCGGCCAGTTTGCTCCAGCGGTCCAGTGCCCGGGCCAGGCGGGCAGCCACCTGGGGGTTGATGGCATCGAGTTCCATCACGCGGTCGCTCCAGAACACGTAGCCGGCGGCATCCGTGCGGTGAAAGGCTGCCGGGTTGGCCTGGCAGTAGGTGCTGATGACGCTGCGGGCGCGGTTGGGGTTGCGCAGGCTGAAGTCAGGGTGCTTCATGAGCTGCCTGACGGCCGGCAGGACGTTGCCGCTGCGGTCAGGTGCGCCGGCCTGCAGGCCAAACCATTTGTCGATGACCAGTGCCTCGTCCTTGAACATGGCGTGGAACTTCGCCAGCGCCTGGGCGGCCAGCGGGTGGCCGCTGGACACCAGGGCGGACAGCGCGTTGAAGCGGTCGGTCATGTTGCCCGCATCCTTGAAGCGCTGCAGCGTTTTGCCGGGCCACACGGTGTCGCCGGTGGTCGTCGCGGCCAGGCAGAGCTGCGACAGGGCCATGCCCGCCAGCGCACGGCGGCCTGACGAGGTGGGGTCGGGTGTGTAGGCGCCTGTGCTCTGGTTGGCTTCGTAGACCTGCTGCCAGTCGCCGGCCAGTGCCACGGCCAGTTGCTGGCGCATGGCCTCGCGCACGGCGTGAATGCGCTGCGGGTCGACCACATCGAGCTGCTCGGCGAGGTAGGTTTCCGAGGGCAGGGTGAGCACCAGTTCCTTGAATGCGGCATCCAGCCTGGGGTGGTGCAGCACGCTGCGCATGGCCGCCACATAGGCGTCATCGAGCGGAGCAGCATCCACGGGATAGGCGACGGCAGCGATTGATTTGATAGCGCGCCTGACGGCCAGCCGCTGCCCGGCTTCCCAGCGGTTGAAGGGGTCGCTGTCGTGGGCCAGCAGGTGCAGCAGCTGGGCGTCGGTGTAGTCGAACTCCAGCACCACCGGGGCGGTGAAGCCGCGCAGGATGGACGGCACGGGCTCGGCATCGACATTCACAAAGGTTAGCGTTTCGCTGGCTTGCGTGAGCACCACGGTGCGTGATGTTCCCGCTGCGGCGGTTTCGTGGGCCAGTTGCAGGGGCAGGTCGGTGCCGTCTGCGCCCAGCAGGCCCAGGCCCACCGGGATGACGAACGGCTCCTTGACCGCCTGGCCGGCGGTGGGGGCGCAGCTTTGGGACAGCGTCAGCGTGTAGGTGCGGGCGGCTGCGTCATGCACACCCTGGGCATGCACGCGCGGTGTGCCGGCCTGGCTGTACCAGCGCTTGAACTGCGGCAGCAGGCGCGACAGGTCTGAGCCCGGGTTGGCATCGGCAATGGCTTGCGCAAAGTCGTCACACGTGACGGCTTTCCCGTCGTGCCGCTCGAAGTACAGGGTCATCCCCCTGGCAAAGCCTTCGCGGCCTACCAGGGTCTGCATCATGCGCACGACCTCGGCGCCTTTTTCGTAGATGGTGACGGTGTAGAAGTTGCTGATTTCGATATAGCTGTCGGGCCGCACCGGATGGGCCATCGGGCCCGCGTCTTCCGGGAACTGGGCGGTGCGCAGCACGCGCACGTCTTCAATGCGCTTGACGGCGCGGGCCGACGCCTCGCCGCACAGGTCCTGGCTGAACTCCTGGTCGCGGAATACGGTCAGGCCTTCCTTGAGGCTGAGCTGGAACCAGTCGCGGCAGGTGACGCGGTTGCCGGTCCAGTTGTGGAAGTACTCGTGGCCCACCACGCTTTCGATGTTCGAATAATCGGTGTCGGTGGCCGTCGCCTGGTTCGCCAGCACATACTTGGTGTTGAAGATGTTCAGGCCCTTGTTTTCCATGGCGCCCATGTTGAAGTCGCTGGTGGCCACGATCATGAACCGTTCCAGGTCCAGCGGCAGGCCGAAGCGGGCTTCGTCCCAGGCCACCGAGTGCATCAGCGAATTCATGGCGTGCTCGGTCTTGTCGAGGTCGCCGGGGCGCACATAGACCTGCAGCGTGTGTTCCTTGCCGGCGCGCGAGGTGATGCGCTGCTCGCGGCTGACCAGCTGGCCGGCCACCAGCGCAAACAGGTAGCTCGGCTTTTTGTGCGGGTCCACCCATTTGGCGAAATGGCGCGGGCCGTTGGGGCCGTCTTCCAGCATGCCCTGTGCCACCAGGTTGCCGTTGGACAACAGGACCGGGTACAGGGCCTTGTCGGCGCGCAGCGTGACGCTGTAGCTCGCCATCACATCAGGGCGGTCCAGGAAGTAGGTGATGCGCCTGAAGCCTTCGGCCTCGCACTGGGTGAAGAACGAGTCGTTGCTGACGTAGAGACCCATCAGCTTGGTGTTTTTGGCGGGGCAGGTGGTGGTGAAGATTTCCAGCTCGAAGTCATCGGGCAGGTTGTCCAGCACCAGCCGGTTGCCTTCCATCCTGAACGACGTGCCTTGCCCGTTGACCAGCACGCGGGCCAGGTTGAGCTCTTCGCCATCGAGTTTGAGCGCCTGCGCCGGAACGTCGGGGTTGCGGCGCAGCTTCATCTTGTTGAGCACGCGCGTTTTGGCCGGGTCGAGGTCAAAACACAGGTCGACGGTGTCAATCCAGTAAGCGGGCGCGACATAGTCGGCGCGGTTGATCACGGCGGCTTGGCCTGGTCCAGTTCCTCGATCATCAAGCATTTGCAGCATGGCGTTTTCCTGATAAATTTTTCGGTGTGTTGCGGTAAGCGGCAGTGGTCGTCATCAGACGCCCTGCTTCAGGGAAGCCTCAATAAACGGGTCAAGGTCGCCGTCAAGCACCTTTTGCGTGGCCGAGGTTTCGTAGTTGGTGCGCAGGTCCTTGATGCGGCTCTGGTCCAGCACATAGCTGCGGATCTGGTGGCCCCAGCCCACGTCGGTCTTGCTGTCTTCGAGCTTTTGCTGCTCGGCCTGGCGCTTGCGCATCTCGTGGTCATACAGGCGCGAGCGCAGGCGCTTCCACGCCACATCGCGGTTGCTGTGCTGCGAGCGGCCGTCCTGGCATTGCACCACGATACCGGTCGGGATGTGCGTCAAGCGCACGGCCGAGTCGGTCTTGTTGATGTGCTGGCCGCCGGCGCCGCTGGCGCGGAAGGTGTCGGTGCGCACATCCGACGGGTTGATGTCGATTTCGATCGAGTCGTCAATCTCGGGGTAGACAAACACCGAGGCAAACGAGGTGTGGCGCCCGCCGGAGGAGTCAAACGGTGACTTGCGCACCAGGCGGTGCACGCCGGTTTCGGTGCGCAGCAGGCCAAAAGCGTATTCACCCTCGATCTTGATCGTGGCGCCCTTGATGCCGGCCGTGTCGCCCGCGGTTTCGTCTTCAATGGTGGTCTTGAAGCCCTTGCGTTCGGCGTACTTGAGGTACTGGCGCAGCAGCATGCTGGCCCAGTCGCAGGCTTCGGTGCCGCCGGCGCCGGCCTGAATGTCCAGGAAGCAGGGCAGCGGGTCGGCCGGGTTGTTGAACATCCGGCGGAATTCCATTTTTTCGACTTCGGTGGCCACCTTGCCGGCTTCGCCTTCAATGGCCAGCATGCCGGCTTCGTCGCCTTCGTCTTTGGACATCTCGAACAACTCGGTGTTGTCGGCCAGCTCTTGCGTGAGCCGGTCGATGACATGCACCACGTCTTCAAGCGATTTCTTTTCGCGGCCTAGTTCCTGCGCGCGCTTGGGGTTGTCCCAGACCTTGGGGTCTTCGAGCGCGGCGTTGACTTCGTGCAGTTTTCGCTCTTTGGCAGGGTAGTCAAAGATACCCCCGAAGTTCGTTCACCCGGTTGCTCAGGTCTGCGAGCTGGTTGCCGATGATGTTGATGCGTTCTGCGTCCATGAGTGTTCAATCCTGAAGGGTAGGGGCCGTTTGGCCATTTTTGGCCATTGGGCGGTCTGGCGAATGATCTGGCGAGTTATGCCAATTAACCCGTGATTTTCTCACGAGGATAGCCCCCACGCTCCAATACGGTTCAGTGAGCACAGGGCGTGCCGTGCCGATCATCTCCTTCCCCGGCCATGGAAAGGCCGGGATGGGGGCTTGCGGCGTGGGCGTCGAGCCACCGTGCCTGGCTGGTCGCCGCTGGCCCCCACCCCAACCCTCCCCCAGCGGGGGAGGGAGCTTCACGGAGTCTTGGCTGAACCGCATTGAACGGTATGGGGCCAGAGGCCATACGGCTCAGTGAGTACAGCGCGTGCAGTGCCGATCATCTCCTTCCCCCGCTGGGGGAAGGCCGGGATGGGGGCTTGCGGCGTGGGCGTTGGGCCGCCGTGCCTGGCTGGTCGCCGCTGGCCCCCACCCCAACCCTCCCCCAGCGGGGGAGGGAGCTTCGCGGGGCCTTGACTGAACCGTGTTGCCCTTAACCCAGGAAATCCTCGATCAGCCTGGCCAGCTGTTCGGGCTGGTCATGGTGCAGCATGTGGCCGGCATCCTGAACCACAGCCACCTGCGCCTGGGATATCTGCTTGAGCCGCTCATGGTAGTCGGCCAGGGTGTAAGAGCCCTTCCACCAGGTGGCCAAAGAGTCGTCGGACGCCTCAACGGCCAGCGTCGGCGCGCTGATCTGCCGATATATCTCCAGCGCCTCATCCAGCCGGTACAGGTGCGCGCTGGTGATCTTGTGCGCTGCGTCACCCAGAATCCGCCATTTGCCGTCGGCGTCGGGGCGGGCCCAATGGCTGGCCAGCCAGCCGGCCTTGTCGGGTGTCAGCCGGGGATTGGTCCGCATGAGCCGGCGCGCCACGCCGTCCACGTCGTTGTAGGCCTTCAGGTCGAGTTCGCCCCGGTGCAGGCTCTTGAGCTCGTCCATCCATTTCGCATAGCGCGCGGGGGCCTGGCTGGGCTGGCTGGCCGGCAGGCCAAACCCCTCGAGGTTGACGAGCTTGCGAATGCGTGCCGGCCGCACGCCGGCGTAGAGCATGGCCACATTGCCGCCCATGCTGTGCCCCACCAGGTCCACCGCCTGGCCGGCCGCGTAGTGGTCCAGCAGGAAGTCCAGGTCGGCCAGGTAGTCGGCAAACCAATAATGATCTGTGGCCCCCACGCTTGTCGCTTCGCGTACTACGCTACCCCCCGAGGGGGCTAATTTTCCTTGGGGCGGCCCGGCGGAAAATTGGGTGTTCCACACGTGGCGCTGCTCGGCGCTGCAAGTCTGGCCGAAGCCGCGCCAGTCGGGCGCAATCATCGTGCGGCCCTGCACAAACGCGTCTGACAAGGCATCGACCATGAACTGGTAGGAGGCCGCGACGTCCATCCAGCCATGCAGCAGCACCAGCGGCGGGCGCGTGGAGGTGGAGGTGGAGGTGGAGGTGGTGCCCGCTGCGGCCGGCCAGACCTGGACGTGGTAGCTGAGCCCGCGTATAGGGACAAACTCGCTGCGGAAAGAGCGTTTTTCTTTGTACATTGGTCCTCATCATAAGGAGGACCGAGTTGAAACGCAGTCAAAACAGGGACAGGCCCGCGGGCGGGCCGCCGGGCCCGGTGGCAGACCACTACGCAGCCATGCACAGCGGCTTTCGCTGGCAGGTCCCTGAGCACTTCAACATCGCCGAGGCCTGCTGTGGTCGCTGGGCCCGCGAAGGGGGCGACGGGCGCGATGCTGCAAAAAGAATAGCCATACGCGAGCATCAAACCGGGGCTAGCACCACTTTTTATACCTACCGGGCGCTGCAGCAGGCGGCTGACGCGCTCAGCCACGCGCTGGCGGGCCTGGGTGTGCAGCGCGGCGACCGCGTCGCCATCGTGATGCCGCAGCGCTTTGAAACCGCGGTGGCCTACATGGCGATATTCCAGATGGGGGCCGTGGCCATGCCGTTGTCCATGCTGTTTGGCCCTGAAGCGCTGGAGTTTCGCTTGCACGACAGCGAGGCCGTGGTGGCCATCTGCGATGAAAGCGCCATCGCCAGCATCCAGGCGGTGCGGCAGCAGTGCCCGGCGCTGCGCACCGTGGTGGCAGCGGGCGCCGCAAAAGGCCAGGGCGATATTGACTATGAGACCGCGCTGGCGGCGCAGCAGCAAGCCTTCACGGCCGTCAGGACAAAGGCAGAAGATGCAGCCATCCTGATCTACACCAGCGGCACCACCGGCCCGCCCAAGGGCGCGCTGCTGCCGCACCGCGCGCTGATCGGCAACCTGCCGGGTTTTGTTTGCAGCCAGAACTGGTTCGGATTTGATGGCAAGGCCAACCTGGGAACGGACGCCGTCTTCTGGAGCCCGGCGGACTGGGCCTGGACCGGTGGCCTGATGGATGCCTTGCTGCCCACCCTGTATTTCGGCCGCCCCATCGTCGCATTCAACGGCCGCTTCAGCCCGGAGCTGGCGTTCACGCTGATGGCCGGGCAGGGCGTGACGCACACCTTTTTGTTTCCCACTGCACTCAAGGCCATGATGAAGGCCTACCCGCGGCCGCGCGAGCATTTCCAGTTGAAGCTGCAAGCCATGATGAGCGCGGGCGAAGCGGTGGGCGATGCCGTCTTTGCCTACTGCCAGGACCAACTGGGCGTGACGGTCAACGAAATGTTCGGCCAGACCGAAATCAACTATGTAGTGGGTAACTGCAGCATGAATGTGGCCCCCACGCTTGTCGCTTCGTGTACTACGCTGCCCCCCGAGGGGGCTGAACTTGCTCGGGGCGGCCCTTCGCGGCGTTCGATCCCTGCTGTGGGCTGGCCAGCGAAGCCCGGCAGCATGGGCAAAGGCTATCCCGGCCACCGCGTGGCCGTGATTGATGAGGCGGGCGAGGAATGCGCTGTGGGCGTGCCCGGCGATGTCGCGGTGAACCGCTATGACACCCATGGCGACCCCGACCCGATTTTCTTTCTGGGCTACTGGAAGAAGGACGCTGCAACGCAGGCCAAGTTCACCGGTGACTGGTGCCGTACTGGCGACCTGGCCCGCCGTGACGCCGAAGGCTACCTCTGGTACGAGGGCCGGGCCGACGATGTCTTCAAGGCGGCCGGCTACCGCATCGGCCCCGGTGAAATCGAGAACTGCCTGGTCAAGCATCCGGCGGTGGCCAATGCGGCGGTGGTGCCCAAGCCCGACAGGGAACGGGGCGCCGTGGTGAAAGCCTATGTGGTGCTTGCTCCTGATTTCATGGCTAAACGCTCAAAGCATTCCGGGGCTACCGGCCAATTCGATCTGGAAATGACGGCGACGCTGCAGGCCCACGTGAAATCCATGCTGGCGCCGTACGAGTACCCGAAGGAAATCGAATTCATCGACGCCCTGCCGATGACGACCACTGGCAAGGTGCAGCGGCGCGTGCTGCGGCTACAAGAAGAAGAGCGGTTCAGGGTTCTTCCATAAATCCAATTCTCGGGCGCATGGCGGCGTTGCGCGGTGCTCGGAATCCTCATGCACCGAGGTGCATTCCGGTGTCCTGCGCTCCGGGCGCCTTGCCCTGCATCCCGATAATTGAATTTCTGGAAGACCCTGATCTCCATAGGAAGCGGGCACAAAAAAAGCACTCCAGGGAGTGCTTTTCTTTTTCAGCAGGCGCCGCGGATCTGGCTACGCCAGGCCGCAGGTGCCGTCCCCTGCAAGGGGAGAAGGCGCTACACGAAGTGAGCGTCCGACAGGGGTGTACCTATCAACGCCCGGCGACCTGCTCGGCCACATAGATCTCGACACGGCGGTTCTTGTCGCGGCCTTGCTGCGTGTTGTTGTCGGCAATCGGCTCGCGTGAACCGCGGCCATCGGTTGCGATGCGGGTGGCAGCCACGCCGCGGCTCACCAGATAGTCGCGCGCTGCATTGGCGCGGTCCATGGAAAGCGGATTGTTGATCGCGTCCGAACCGGTGCTGTCGGTGTGGCCAATGATGGTCACCGTGGTGACCGGGTTCTGGTTCAGGCTGGTGGCGAACTGGTTGAGCACCGGTGCGAAGTTGGGCTTGATGGCGGCACGGCCCACGTCAAAGGACACGTCGCTGGGGATGTCCAGTTTCAGGCGGTTGTCGGGTGTCTGGCTCACCGCCACACCGGTGCCGGCGGTGGCGCGCTCCATGGCCGCTTTCTGGTCCTGCATTCTCTTGGACCAGATGTAGCCGCCACCCGCACCGACGGCGCCGCCGAGCACCGCACCGGTGGCCGCACCTTTTGAACCGCCCGTTGCCGCACCCAGCACCGCGCCGGCCACGGCGCCAATGCCCGCGCCCTTGGCCGTGCCCTGCTGGGTTTCGGTCATGTTGGCGCAACCGGAGAGGCCACCAATGGCGAGTACTGCGGATGCCAGGGCTGTGATGGCCAGTTTGTTCATGTTCACGTTCATGTAAATGCTCCTCATGAGAAATTGATTGATTCGGCAGCGCATCAGAGCACTGTTAACACGATGGTAGACCTTCAAAAGGTGACGATTTGTAAGACAAGTGCGCGACTTTGCCACAAGCAAATGGGCTTTGAAGCTTTAAACTAGCCGCCTTGTGAAGGCTGTCCCGTGAGTGCTGCCCCAGACGGCTTCGCGCTCCCGGTTACGCTACCGGTTACCAAGTGCCTTCTTCATTTTCAACTGAAATATTCATGAAAAAAGTTCAACTCGGCTCCAGCGACCTGCATGTCACCCCGATCTGCATGGGCACCATGACGTTTGGCGAACAGGTGAATGAAGCCACGGCGCATGCCATCCTGGACCGGTCTTTTGAGCGCGGGGTCAATTTTCTCGACACGGCGGAGATGTACTCGGTGCCGGCTCGGGCGGAAACCTTTGGCGCCACTGAAACCATCATTGGCAACTGGTTCGCCAAAAATCCCGCCGCCCGCAGCAAGCTGGTGCTGGCCACCAAGGTGGCGGGGCCGGCGCGCGGCATGTCCTGGATTCGCGAGGGCAAACCGGACCTGACGGCGGCGGATATTACCGAGGCCTGCAACAACAGCCTGAAGCGCCTGAAGACCGATGTGATTGACCTTTACCAGATTCACTGGCCGGTCCGCCATGTGCCGGCCTTTGGCATGCTCTATTTCGAGCCGGCCAAGGACAAGGCGGTGACGTCCATCCACCAGCAGCTGGAGGCGCTCGGCAGCCTCGTCAAGGCAGGCAAGGTGCGCGCCATTGGCCTGTCCAATGAAACTCCTTACGGCGTGCACGAGTTCGTGCGCCTGGCCGAACAGCACGGCCTGCCCCGCGTGGCGACAGTGCAGAACCCCTTTTGCCTGGTCAACCGCACCGTGGAAAACGGCCTGGATGAAACCATGCATCGCCTCGGTGTTTCGTTGCTGGCTTATTCACCGCTGGCCTTCGGCCTGCTGACGGGCAAATACGACGAGTCGGGCACGGAAGGCCCGCAGGCGCCGAAAGAAGCGCGCATTGGCAAGTTCGAGTCGGTGCGCAAGCAGCGCTGGGGCCGCCCGGAGGCCCTTGCAGCTGCGCGGCGCTACAACGCGCTGGCGCGTGCGCATGGCCTGACCCCGACGCAACTGGCGCTGGCCTTTTGCTACACCAAGTGGCAGGTCGCCAGCACCATCATCGGCGTGACCTCGGTAGCGCAACTGGACGAGAACCTGGGCGCCTGGGGCACCACGCTGACGCCCGAAGCGCTGGCCGAAATCGACAAAATCCGCTGGGACGCGCGCGACCCGGCGCAGTGAGGGCGGGGCAAGTCTGATGTGCCGTGAACCAAGCCAGGGCCGCGGAACCGGATTTGCCGGGCCGCAGGCGCAGCGGCCCCCTCGGGGGGAAGGGAGTTACGCGAAGCGAACGACCGTGGGGGCATGGCTTCATGGCTAAGAATCACGTCAGCGAGACGCCAGCCACCCAGATGCTCAAGGCCCATGGGGTGGCTTTCACCGAGCATCCCTACGACTACATGGAGCACGGCGGGGCGCAGCACAGTGCCGAGGTGCTGGGTCTGGACCCCTTCACCGTGGTCAAGACGCTGGTCATGCAGGACCAGGACGCCAAGCCCCTGCTGGTGCTGATGCACGGCAACCGCAAGGTCTCGACCAAAAATCTTGCGCGTCAGATTGGCGCCAAATCGGTCGAGCCCTGCAAACCCGAAGTGGCGAATCGCCATAGCGGCTACCTGGTGGGCGGCACCTCGCCTTTCGGCACGCGCAAGCTCATGCCTGTCTACATCGAGGAAACCATTCTGGCGTTGCCGCGGATCGCCATCAACGGGGGCCGGCGCGGCTACCTGGTCGGCATCGATCCGCAGGTATGCGTCACACTGCTGGGTGCAAAATCGGTGCAGTGCGCACTTATCGAATAATCAGACAATAACCAGACAAATAACAAGGGGGAGAAGACATTGGTTTACGCATACTCACTCGGCGCAACACTTGCGGCCTATCTACTCGGTTCGCTGTCTTTTGCGGTCATTGTCAGCAAGGTGATGGGCTTGCACGATCCACGCAGCTACGGCAGCAAAAATCCGGGTGCGACCAACGTGCTGCGTTCCGGCAACAAGATGGCGGCGGTGGCAACCCTGCTGCTCGATGCTCTCAAGGGCTGGCTTCCCGTGGTGCTGGTCCGGTGGATGGGCCATGACTATGGCCTGGGCGACGGCACCGTCGCGGCCGTGGGCTTTGCGGCCTTCATCGGCCATCTGTACCCGGTGTTTTTCCACTTCAAGGGTGGCAAGGGCGTGGCCACGGCTGCCGGCGTGCTGCTGGGTATCAGCTGGGTGCTGGGCCTCGCAACCCTGCTGACCTGGGTGATCGTGGCGTATTTTTCGCGCTATTCATCGCTGGCGTCGCTGGTTGCCGCAGTCTTCGCGCCCCTGTATTACCTGTTTGGTGACCGGGCCGCGTGGTACGTGGACAAAGGCATTCTGGTCGCCCTGTTCGCTATCAGCGCGCTGCTGGTGTACCGCCACCGCGAGAACATCAACAAGCTGCTCAAGGGTACCGAGTCCAGGCTGGGCTCCTCGGGCAAGACGGCGCGATAGCACTGCAACTGCGCTGGTGCAGGAATGCCGGCGGGTTGTGTACGGAAGGTCTAGTAGCGCTTGTCCAGCGTCATCTGGTTGTTTTCCCGCTTCATCTGAAAACGCGTCAGAAAGCTGTTGCCCAGCAGCAGGAAGGGCATGGGCTCGGGCGTCACCACAGCGGCCACGTCATACACCTCCACGTCGCCGATGCGCACGGAGTTGAGCTGGATGCGAAAGCCCTGGGTGCTGCCGTTGGCGGTGGAGATGCGGACCGGCTGCCCATTCTTGTAGTTGATACCCGCACGGTCGGCGTCCGCAATGCTCATCGCAATACTGGTGGCACCCGTATCGACCATGAATTGCACGGCGCGGCCATTGATCTGTCCGGAGGTCATGAAATGGCCGCCACCGCTTTCCGTCAGGATGATGCGGGTGCCCCGGCCTGCGGAGGCGCCGCTGCCGCCCGAACTCACGGGCGCGTCGCCGACCCGCAGGGTGTGGCGTTTGCCGGATTGCTCAATCACGGCCTGGTCGCCTGAGGTGGAAATGACCTTGACACCCTGGTGGGTCTCGCCAGCCGCTACAGACTTCGGCGTGCTGCCATCGACCACCAGCAAGGCCTTGCTGCCCAGCATGCCGGCCAGTGCAACAGACTGGGCATAAGCCGCGCCTTGCAGCAGCGCGAACGCCGTCAGCAACCCTGCTACAACGGAAATACGCGAGGAGGGCAAAGTGCGCCGCGCCGGGCCGCCCCAAGCAAGCGCGGCCCCTTTTTCCTGGGAAAGGGGCAGCGCAACGCCGAAGGCACGCGAAGCGACAGGCGTGGGGGCCATGCTCAATCCCTGAAATTATCAAAGCTCAGCGGAAGATCTTTCATGTCCGACCGGATCAAGGCCATGGCGGCTTGCAGGTCGTCGCGCTTGCCGCCCGTGACACGGACTTTGCCTTCCTGGATGGAGGCCTGTACCTTCATCTTGCTGCCCTTGATGAGCTGCTGGATTTTTTTGGCCTGTTCGGTTTCGATGCCGTCGCGTACCTTGGTCACCTGCTTGACCTTGTCGCCGCCAATTTTTTCGATTTTGCCGACATCCAGAAAGCGAATGTCCACGCCCGCCTTGGTGAGTTTGTTGCGCAACACGTCGTTGATCTGGTCGATCTGAAAATCGCTATCGCCAATCAGCGTGATGTCCTTTTCTTTCAACTCGATCGAGGCGGCGGTGCCTTTGAAGTCAAAGCGGGTGCCGATTTCCTTGCTGGTGTTTTCAACGGCATTCTTGACCTTGACCATATCGGTTTCTAAAACGGTATCAAAGGAGGGCATGATGCGGGTCTTTGCTGGAAGTAAGAGAGAAAAGCAGGTGAAAAGGGGGAGCGTGGAGGGCGGTAAAAGGGCGGGAAGATGTGGGGCAGCGGCGGGCAGGGATGAGACAATCCTGTGATGTTAGTCGAGAAAAACGTTCCGCTCCAGCATTCCAACAGCTTTGGCATTATGGCCAAGGCGCTTTCCCTCGTCCGGGTCAGTGCCGAGTCCGATATTGCCGCCGTGCTGCAGGATGATGCGCTGCGCGCCATGCCCAAGTTTGTGCTGGGTGGCGGCAGCAACATCGTGCTGACCGGTGACGTCAAGCCCCTGGTGCTCAAGGTGGAGATCATGGGCAAGCGCCTGGCCGGCGAAACCGCCAAGGCCTGGATCGTGGAGGCCGGCGCGGGCGAGAACTGGCACGAGCTGGTCACCTGGACCCTGCAGATGGGCTACCCGGGCCTGGAAAACCTGGCGTTGATCCCGGGCACCGTCGGTGCGTCGCCTGTGCAGAACATCGGCGCCTATGGGGTGGAGCTGCAGGACCGCTTCGAGTCGCTCGATGCCGTGGACCTGACCACCGGCCAGCGCTTTACCCTCAATGCCGCGCAGTGCGCGTTCGGCTACCGCGATTCCGTGTTCAAGCACACGAGCATCGCCACCAGTGCGGGCACGCCTGGTTTTGGCCTGGCGGGCAAGGCGCTGATCACCCGTGTGCGGTTTTCCCTGCCCAAGGCCTGGAAGGCCGTGCTGGGGTATGCCGATATCGAGAAAAAGATGCAGCAGGCCGGGGTCCATGCGCCGGATGCGCAGCAAATTTACAACTGGATTTGCGAAATCCGCAAGGCCAAGCTGCCCGATCCGCAGGTCATCGGCAATGCCGGCAGCTTTTTCAAGAACCCGACCGTTTCACCCGAGCAATGCGCCGACATCATCCAGCGCGAGCCCAAAATTGTTCACTACCCGCTGGCCGACGGCACGGTCAAGCTGGCGGCCGGCTGGCTGATCGACGCCTGCGGCTGGAAAGGAAAGTCCGTGGGCAATGCCGGTGTGTACGACAGGCAGGCCCTGGTGCTGGTGAACCGCGGCGGCCCCAGTAACCCGGTGACGGGCGGTGAAGTGATGACCCTGGCCAAGGCCATCCAGACCAGTGTCTACGAACGGTTTGGCATCCTGCTGGAGCCCGAGCCGGTGGTGGTTTAGTGGCGCGCCTCGGCAAGGTTTACACCGGGCCGGAAATGGCCATCGGGCGCCGGCTGGCGTTGCGGCATTCCCGCTGGATGGCGGGTGTATTGATCGTCATTTGGCTAGCTGCGCTGCTGGGCGGCATGGCGGGCTGGCGATTGCCGACGGGCCTGGCAGGTGCGGTCTTTGTGCTCTTTGCCTTCATGGCTGTGGTGGCGGTGTGGGCTGCCCGCGAGCGCGAGCGCCTGGTGCGCGAGGCACCGCTGCCGCAGTTTCTCAAGCGCAAGCTGCGTGATGCCTACCCTCACCTGAGCGTCAAAGACAGCGAACTGGTCGAACGCGGGCTGCGGCAGTTTTTCCTGGCCTGCGTGCGCAGCAAGGGCAAGTTTGTGGCCATGCCGTCGCGCGTGGTCGACAGCATGTGGCACGAATTCATCCTGCACACACGCGCCTACCGCGAGTGGTGCGACCTGGTACTCGGTCGCTTCATGGACCATGTGCCGGCCGAAGTGCTGGGCAGCCGGGCGTCCAGCAACGACGGCCTGCGGCGCGCGTGGTACTGGGCCTGCCGTGACGAGGCCCATTAAGCCGCGCTCACCCAGCCGCCTGCCGTTGCTGTTTGCCTTGGACGCGAAGCTGGCGATCGCCAACGGCTTTCATTACCTGCCCGACTGCGGCAAGCCTCAGCGTGACGGTGCAGCCGGTGGCGCGGGCGGCGCTTACTGTGGCGAAAGTTTTTCTGACGGCAGCTACAGCGGCGATGCGGACGGGTTCGGCGGCGCCGAAAGCAGTAGCTCCAGTGACGGCGGTGGAGGCAGCGATGCCGATGGCGGCGGATGTGGCTCAGGTTGTGGTGGCGGCGGCGATTAGCCTCCAGAACGGCTTTTTTGGCCGTTTTTATGCCCGGTCAGGCCAAAGCGGCAGGGCCGGCGTTTGCGCGTGAGGTGGGGATGCTGAATTTTTCCGGGCATCTGCGCTCTGTTCAAGCCTGCTTTCATACTTGCGTTTCGTATTAAAGATTGGTTTAATGTGATTTCATCAAATTAAAGAACTCTTTTGCACCATGCGCAGCACCGGTATCTACGCCACGTCCACCACCTCGGGCGAGTCCGTGCAGGCGTTTGTGCCGCACGCACTGCCGCCCGCCAAGCCAGCGCTGGCGTCCGAGTCCTTTGTGGAGGCCAACCGTGCGGCCGAGCTGGCGTTGGCCCGGTTGGCGGGCGTTGCCGGGCTGGTGCCGTCGCTGGACTGGCTGCTCTACAGCGCCATCCGCAAAGAGGCGCTGCTGACCTCGCAGATTGAAGGCACCCAGGCCACGCTGGCAGATTTGTTTGACGAAGAAGCGGGTTTTGCGGTCAGCAACACCGACGACGTGGAAGAGGTCACCAACTACCTGCGCGCCTTCCGGCTGGTGCAGTCGCAACTGCGTGACCCGGCTGGCTTGCCCTTGAGCGTGCGCTTGCTGTGCGATGCCCACCGGCTACTGATGGATGGCGCCCGCGGCAACGGCAAGCAGCCGGGCGAGTTGCGCCGCTCGCAAAACTGGATTGGTGGCACGCGGCCAGGCAATGCGGTGTTTGTGCCCCCACCGCCCGAGCGGGTGCCTGCCTTGCTGGCAGACCTGGAGCGTTTCATACACAACACAGACCATGCTTTGCAGCCCTTGCCCCCGCTGGTGAAAACGGCACTGGCCCATCTGCAGTTTGAGACGATTCACCCGTTTCTGGATGGCAATGGCCGTATTGGGCGCCTGTTGATTGCCGCGCTGCTGGAGCATTGGGGCTTGCTGCCCGAGCCGCTGATGTACCTCAGCGGCTACTTGAAGCAACACCAGGCCGAGTATTACTGGCGACTTTCCAATGTGCGTACCGAAGGCGACTGGGAAGGCTGGGTGGCGTTTTTCCTGGAGGGAGTCGCCACGGCAGCCCACGATGCCGAGCGCAACATTGTGGCCGTCGCCACGCTGCTGGCTGCCGACCGCCGCAGTTTGCTGGCTGCGCCCAAAGCCGGGCCCAGCAGCTACCGTTTGTTTGAAATGCTGCCCATGATGCCGCGCTTCACGATCGACCAAGTGCGCCAGAAGCTGACCACCAGCTTTCCCACCGCCACTGCGGCGGTCAAGGTGCTGGAAGATATGGGCATCGTCACCGAGCTGACCGGGCAGAAGAAGAATCGCAGATACAGTTACACGGCGTACATCGCGCTGCTGGCTGAATAAGAAATTCGAGGGAAGGGGAGCATGCTCATCAAATCAGCGGACGATCAGTCCAAACGCCTGGCATTGCTGCAGGATTTACAGCAGTCACTCGTACCAGAAAGTGCAACCCTTTTCCTACGCGAGAGAGGATATGCTCTTAAGGTTAAAGATCATTGTTCCGTTATTCCCGAACCCAGCTGGGTTCACCCCTGTCAGTCGAAAAGCGCAAACCTGTAGCCATGCCTCCATCCACGTCAATCTACGATCAACCCCCCGGCTCGCCCCGCCACACCGTCAAAGAGGGTGAGATCGAATACGGCTTCATCGGTAAGCTGCAGGGTCTTAAATACGAATACCGCCAGGACATTCGGGACCGCGCCGCGCTGGAGCGCAACTTCCGTGAAAAGTTCGAGGCGTTAAACCGCCTCAAGCTGTCCGATGGTGAATTCGCCCGCCTGTTAGACGAGATCGTCACCTCCGACGTATTCACCGCCGCCAAGACCCTACGTACCATCAACTCGTTCACGCGCGAAGACGGCACGCCGCTGAATTACACCTTGGTCAATATCAAAGACTGGTGCAAAAACACCTTTGAGGTGGTCAACCAGCTGCGCATCAACACAGACTACAGCCACCACCGGTATGACGTACTAATCCTTATTAACGGCGTGCCGTGCGTCCAGATCGAGCTGAAGACGCTGGGCATTAACCCACGCCGGGCCATGGAGCAAATCGTTGACTACAAAAACGACCCTGGCAACGGCTACACCAAAACGTTGCTGAGCTTTTTGCAGCTGTTCATCGTCAGCAACCGTACCAACACCTACTACTTTGCCAACAACAACGCCCGCCACTTTGCGTTCAATGCCGACGAGCGCTTTTTGCCCATCTACCAATTTGCGGACGAGGACAGTCCAAAAGAAGATTGTTGCGAGCACACCATGATTCACATAACGACATACGCCAAAGCGAGCCGAGATTCAGTTGTCAAGCATTGGTTGACAACTGAATTAGCGAGTCTCACTGTGAACTCTTGGCCATTCAACAAGACATAGAACATGACCGAACAAAACCAAAAACAACTGGGCAATACCCTCTGGGCGATTGCCGACCAACTGCGCGGGGCCATGGATGCGGACGACTTCCGTGACTACATGCTGTCGTTTCTGTTTCTGCGCTACCTGTCGGACAACTACGAGGCGGCGGCCAAGAAGGAGCTGGGCAGTGATTACCCAGATATCGCAGCCGATATTTTGCAGAAAACAGGAGCTAGCACTCCTCTTCAGGTTTGGTATGAAGAAAACCTGAGCGACGTGCCAGCCTTTGAAAAGCAGATGCGCCGCAAGGTGCATTACGTCATTGAGCCGCAACACCTTTGGAGCAGCATTGCCAATATGGCCCGCATGCAAGACGGCGAGTTGTTGCGCACGCTGCAAAAGGGTTTCAAGTACATCGAAACGGAGTCGTTTCATAGTACGTTTGCAGGCTTGTTTTCTGAAATTGACCTGGGTTCTTCCAAGCTGGGAAAAGGCTACCCAGAGCGAAACGCCAAGCTGTGCATCATCATCAAAAAGATTGCCGATGGACTGGCAGAGTTCTCTGACAAATTGGACACCTTGGGGGACGCTTACGAGTACCTGATTGGCCAGTTTGCCGCCGGCTCCGGTAAGAAGGCGGGCGAGTTTTACACGCCTCAGCAAATCTCGGACATTCTTTCCAGTATCGTCACGCTGGACAGCCAGGAACCAAAGACTGGTGTGAAGCAACGGCTAGAAAGCGTGATGGATTTTGCGTGTGGGTCTGGATCACTGCTGCTGAACGTGCGCAAGCGCATGGGGCCGCATGGCATTGGCAAGATTTACGGGCAAGAGAAGAACATCACCACCTACAACCTGGCGCGCATGAACATGCTGCTGCACGGGGTGAAGGACACCGAGTTTGAAATCTTCCACGGTGACACGCTCACCAACGACTGGGACATCCTGCGCGAGTTGAACCCGGCCAAGAAGCCCGCGTTTGACGCTATCGTGGCCAACCCGCCGTTTAGCTACCGCTGGGAGCCGACGGAAGCAATGGGGGACGACGTACGCTTCAAAAACCACGGCCTGGCACCTAAGTCCGCTGCTGACTTTGCATTTCTGCTTCATGGCTTTCATTTTCTGAAAGAAGAAGGCGTAATGGCGATCATCCTGCCGCACGGGGTGCTGTTCCGTGGCGGGGCAGAGGAGCGTATTCGCACCAAGTTGCTGAAAGATGGGCACATCGACACGGTGATTGGTCTGCCGTCTAACCTGTTTTATTCCACTGGAATCCCGGTGTGTATCTTGGTACTGAAGAAATGCAAGAAGCCGGACGACGTGTTGTTCATTAACGCGGCAGAGCATTTTGTGAAAGGCAAGCGTCAGAACCTTCTGCGCAGAGCGGAGGATGGCGGTCCAGACGACATCAAGAAGATCATCGAGGCCTACCAGTTCCGCAAGGAAGAGCCGCGCTACTCACGCCGGGTGGGCATGGCCGAGATTGAGAAGAACGACTTCAACCTCAACATCTCGCGCTACATCAGCACGGCGGTGGGTGAAGCGGAGATTGACCTTGCGGCCACGCACAGCGAATTGGTGAATATTGAAAAGGCGATTGCTGCAGCCAAGGAAAAGCACAACGGCTTTTTGAAGGAGCTCGGTTTGAAGCTGCTGCCCTGAGCCCGCTGAACATTGAACCCAAACAACAAAGCCCGCCAAGCTCTCACTTGGCGGGCTTTGTCTTGCGGCTATCTGAACAGGCCTACTTCCCCAGCTTCAAGAAATCATCTCCCTTACCCAACTCCAGCATCCCAGCATTGGAATAAATCCCCAGCTTGGCGCGGGTGTCGGTGATGTCCAAATTGCGCATCGTCAGTTGCCCAATGCGATCCAGCGGAGAAAACGGCGCGTCTTCGACCTTTTCCATGCTCAGGCGCTCAGGCGCATAGGTGAGGTTCGGCGATTCGGTGTTCAGCAGGCTGTAGTCGTTGCCGCGGCGCAGTTCCAATGTCACGGTGCCGGTGATCGCGCTGGCGACCCAGCGTTGGGCGGTTTCGCGCAGCATGATGGCTTGGCTGTCGAACCAGCGGCCTTGGTACAGCAGGCGGCCCAGCTTGCGGCCGTTGTCCCGGTATTGCTCGATGGTGTCTTCGTTGTGGATGCCGGTGACCAGGCGCTCGTAGGCGATGAACAGCAGCGCCAGGCCCGGGGCTTCGTAGATGCCGCGGCTCTTGGCTTCGATGATGCGGTTTTCAATCTGGTCGCTCATGCCCAGACCGTGGCGGCCGCCGATGCGGTTGGCTTCCAGGATCAGCTCGACCAGGCTGCTGAAGGTCTTGCCGTTCAGTGCCACAGGCCGGCCTTCTTCAAAGCGCACGGTGACTTCCTCGCGCTTGACCTCGACCTCGTCCTTCCAGAAAGCCACGCCCATGATGGGATTGACAATCTTCATGCCGGTGGAGAGCTCTTCCAGGTCCTTGGCCTCGTGCGTGGCGCCCAGCATGTTGGAGTCGGTGGAGTAGGCTTTTTCGGCCGACATCTTGTAGCCGAAGCCGGCCTTGGTCATGAAGGCCGACATCTCCGCGCGGCCGCCCAGCTCGTCGATGAAGAGCTGATCCAGCCAGGGCTTGTAGATCTTCAGGCCCGGGTTGGTCAGCAGGCCGTAGCGGTAAAAGCGCTCGATGTCGTTGCCTTTGAAGGTGCTGCCGTCGCCCCAGATGTTGACGTCGTCTTCCTTCATCGCCGACACCAGCATGGTGCCGGTCACGGCGCGGCCCAGCGGCGTGGTGTTGAAGTAGGTCACGCCCGCGGTGGTGATGTGGAAGGCGCCGGCCTGCAGCGCGGCAATGCCTTCGGCCGCCAGCTGGTTGCGGCAGTCGATCAGGCGGGCCTTTTCGGCGCCGTACTGCATAGCCTTGCGCGGGATTTCGTCGTAGTCGGGCTCGTCGGGCTGGCCGAGGTTGGCCGTGTAGGCGTAGGGAATGGCGCCCTTGAGCTTCATCCAGTGCAGCGCGGCGCTGGTATCAAGGCCGCCGGAAAAGGCGATGCCGACTTTCTGGCCGACGGGAAGGTTCTGGAGGATGGTGGCCATGAAATGGGTTCCTGGTGGGATGGGCGATTAACCGAAGTGACAGATGTAGTGGTAAGCCTCGAAGCCTTCCGCAACCCGGATGTCGAACTTCGCATTGCCCGGCACGCTGAATTTTTCGCCCGCCGCGGATTTGACCCAGCTGTCGCTGCCCGCCAGCCTGTACTCGCAGGCGCCCGCCACGCATTCCATGATTTCCGGCGCGCCGGTGTTGAAGGTCAGGGTCGCGGGAAGGATCACGCCGACGGACTTTTTCGTGCCGTCGGCAAAGGTGATGCCATGGCTCACGCATTTGCCGTCAAAGTAGACATTGGCCTTGGTGGTAACGCTGATGTTGTCGATTTTTTCGGTAATCATGAATGGATGGGGATAAACAGGACAAAACGTCGCGGCCATCGCCTGGCGCGTCAACCTGTGATTTTAGGTTACCCGGGCCTTGGCCGGGCCCGATGCCCCACCTCTGCCGAATCCGCCCGTTCCTGAATCCGTTTGGCCCGGCATGCCGTATCTGGTAATACCAGACAATAGCGCCCATGAAGCCAGAAAGCCCGGATACCCAATTGATCGCCCTGATTGACCGTGTCGCCCTGGCTGATGAAGCCGCCCTGAGGGAGTTGTACGACTTGACCTCGTCCAAACTGTACGGCGTTGCGGTGCGCGTGGTGAGCAACCGTGAATGGGCCGAGGACGTGTTGCAGGAAGCCTTCCTGAACATCTGGCGGATTGCCGGCGATTACAAGGCCACGCTGTCGCCTCCCATGGCCTGGATGGCGCTCGTGGTGCGCAGCCGCGGCCTTGATTTCCTGCGCCGCCGGGCGGTGGGCCGTGCCGACACGATGCAGGAGCTCGACGACATGATTTCGGACACCGTGGCGGGTGACTCTCCCAATCCGATGGACACCACGCTGGCCAGCGAGCAGGCCTGGGCTTTGCACCAGTGCCTCGGCCAGCTCGGGCACAAGCAGCGGGAGGTGGTGAGCCTGGCCTATCTGCGTGACCTGAGCCACGGTGAGCTGGCCGAGCAGCTCAAGCTTCCCTTGGGGACCGTCAAGACCTGGATTCGCCGCGGGCTGGAACAGCTGCGTGGCTGCATGGCGAGGTTTGCATAAGAAATATGGAAATGTGGCCCCCGCGCGTGTAGCTGCGCGCAGTCCGCTCCCTGAAACATCATCATGAATATCCAGAACAACCCCTCCCTGATGGACCAGCTGGCGGCAAGTTATGCGCTGGGGACGCTGCGCGGCGCTGCCCGTCGCCGCTTTGAAGCCCTGGCGCGCGACAATGCCACGCTGCGTGCCGCGGCGCTGATCTGGCAAGGCCGGCTGGCGTCGGTGACCGAGCTGCAGGCGCAGGCCGCTCCCAGCCCGGCGGTGTGGAAGCGGATTGAAAACCTCATCAATGCTGAAAAGCAGGCGCAGGCCATGCAGGCCGCACGGGCGGGGGCGGCGCCTGTGCGCCAGGGCGGCTGGTGGGCCAGCCTGGGCTTCTGGCGCGTCGCCACGGGTGCCGGCGCTCTGGCTGCGGTGTTGGCTGTGGTGACGGGACTGAACCTGAACAGCCAGCTGAGCGGGCAGGTGCAGGAGTTGACGGCCCGGCTGTCCGCAACGCCCGAGATCCAGTATGTCGCCGTGCTGGCAGACGACAAGGCTTCGGCATCCATGCTGGTCACCTTCGATCCCAGGAACAGGAGGCTGTTGCTCAAGCGGGTCGGGGCTTTCCAGGAGCAGCCGGACAAGTCGCTGCAGCTCTGGGCCTTGCCGCCGGGCAGTGCGCCCCGATCGCTCGGCGTGCTCGGGGGTGAGGCCGTCGTTCGCCTGACCGCGGCCGACAGCGACGTCCGGGAAGTGCCCGCGCTGGCCATCAGCCTGGAACCTAAAGGCGGCGTTCCCCCCGGCAGCGGGCCCAGCGGGCCGGTGCTGTTCAAGGGGGCGCTGATTCAGACGGCGCAGTAGCCGCCCCTTTAACCGTCACCGAACCGTCATTGGCTGGAGCCGGCAGAACAGGGGCATAAAAAAAGGGGCGCTGAATGCCCCTTTTTTTGATTCGCTGGCAGCTCAGCGCCAGTGATGATGCCCGCCCCCGCCATAGCCCCGGCTGTAGCCAAAGTTCAGCGAGAGGCCAATGGGTGCGTAATACGGCGCGTAGTAAGGCCGGGCATAGTAGGCGGGGTAAGTCTGGTAGACCACCGGGGCCGCCAGCACGGGTTGCACATAGGTGGTGGGCTGCTGGATGTAACCCGGTTGCTGCGGTGCTGGCTGGATAAAGCCCTGGGGCTGTGCAGGCTGGGGGGCTGGGTTGATCGCGCCGATAGGTGTCACCTGCAGCCGAACATAGGGGCCCGGGTCGTTTGCCATCTGCACGTTGTACTGGGTGCCCTGGTATTCATACACGACGTTGTAATGGCTGGGGCGGTTTTCATAGAAGGTCTGCGTGCTGCACTGCTGCACGTTCTGCACCTGGTTGTTGGGGCCCTCGATGCGGTCGCCAATCATGGCCCCGCCCACCAGCCCGATGACCGTCGCCACGGCGCGGCCGCCGCCATTGCCAATGGCGTTGCCGGCAGCGCCGCCCGCCAAAGCACCCATCAGGGCGCCCGCGCCCGATTTTGGCGCCTGCATGATGACGGCTTCGTTGCTGCACACCTGGCGGGGCACGGCAACCTGCTGTACCACCGGCGTGCTGGAAATCACCCGCGCCAGAATGTCAGTGGCCGAGGCGGGCATGGCGACCAGGCTTGCTGCAAGCGCAGTGCTGGAGATAACGAGTATTTTTTTCATGATTCAACCCCTTTTTACAGCCGGTGGCTGAAGTTCACCTGTTTGCCGCCTGGCCCCCGGTGACGAATACCGTCCACCAAACAATGAGCCTGTTCGCCCCACCTGCCTTATTCACCAAGGAATGACTGGCAATCGCGGCTCAGATTATTGGTCTGATTTTAGTGAGTCAGAGCCGTTTTGGCTGGCGGAGTTCTGCAAATCCACTGTAAAGCTGGCCGGTGCGGCCGTGGCGGCTGCTTTGGTGCGGTTTTGTTGCTGTTTTGCCGCTATTGGCTCCCGGGGCGGGGCGGGGCGGAGAGGTCGGAAGAGGAGAGCGCAAAAGCGCGCACCCCGCATATTTCAGGCACGCACCCTGGCGGGCCAGGCCGCCGCATCAAACCCCACCGTGACGTCCTGACCCCACTCCACGACCGGGCGCTTGATGATGCTGGGATTGGCCAGCATCAGCGCCTGGGCGGTGGCGGCATCCTGCACGGCTGCCTGCGTCGCCGGGTCCAGTTTGCGCCAGGTCGTACCTTGCCGGTTGAGCAGCTTTTCCCAGCCTGCTGCCTGCGTCCACGAGGCGAGTTTTTCGGGGGGGACGCCCTGTTTTTTAAAATCGTGGAACTGGTAATCCACACCGTGGCCCGTGAGCCAGGCGCGGGCTTTTTTGACGGTGTCGCAATTGGAAATGCCGTACAGAATGATCATCCGGCCATTCTCGCAGAATTCAGCGAAAAAAGGCCTTGGGCCCCGCTCAACGGGCATTGAGAGCTATCAAATAAATAGCTGAATTGACGGATTTCGCCGCACCGGGGCACTGGCGCCGATGTCGCAGATCGATGCCGGGACAACACTGGAATAATGCCAACACGCGCCTGCCCAGGCAATGCGATTTTTCCAGGTCTTTCCCAAGCGCCCCAATTTGATGGAAGATGCCCCATGACTTCTTCGGCTACCGATCTCCCGAGCGCCCACCCTGGCCGCTCCAGGCCATTCCTTTATCCGCCCATCGAGCCTTTTCGCACCGGCATTCTTGAAACCGGTGACGGCCATTCGATTTATTGGGAGCTGTGCGGCAACCCAGCGGGCAAGCCGGCAGTGTTTCTGCACGGCGGGCCCGGCTCCGGTTGCTCCCCCGATCACCGGCGGCTGTTCGACCCCAAGCGCTACTGTGTATTGCTGTTCGACCAGCGCGGCTGCGGCCGCTCGCGCCCCAGTGCCTCGCTGGACAACAACACCACCTGGCACCTGGTTGCCGACATCGAACGGCTGCGCAGCCTGCTGGGCGTAGAACGCTGGCTGGTCTTTGGCGGCTCCTGGGGCAGCTCGCTGGCGCTGGCCTATGCCCAGACGCACCCCGCCCAGGTGTCGGCGCTCATCGTGCGCGGCATTTTCACGCTGCGGCGCGCCGAGCTGCTCTGGTACTACCAGGAGGGGGCTTCCTGGCTGTTTCCGGACCTGTGGGAAGAGTTTGTGGCGCCCATTCCGGTGGCCGAACGAGGCGACCTGATCACCGCTTACCGCAAGCGGCTGGTGGGCTCCAACCGGGCCGAGCAGCTGGCCGCGGCCCGGGCCTGGAGCCTGTGGGAAGGCCAGACCATCACGCTGCTGCCCGATGCGGCCGCCACCGCCAAGCACGCCGTCGATGATTTCGCGCTGGCATTCGCCCGCATCGAAAACCATTACTTTGTACATGCCGGCTGGCTGGAGGAAGGCCAACTGATCCGCGACGCGGGCAAGCTCGCCGGCATTCCCGGCGTCATCGTGCAGGGTCGCTACGACATGGCCACGCCCGCCAAAACCGCCTGGGACCTGCACCGCGCCTGGCCGGAGGCGGACTTTCACCTGATCGACGATGCCGGCCATGCCTTCAACGAGCCCGGCATCCTGCAGCAGCTGATGGCCGCGACCGACCGCTTCGCTGTTTGAAGAGGCTTTGGATGAGGCGCTTGATGAGGCGTCCCGCGTCAGCAGGGGCCGCCGGTCCGGCTTTGCCGGCCGCAGGCGCCGCCCCCTGCAAGGGGGGGACCCTACACGCCGTGTAGGGTCAACGGGGGTGTGCCAAAGTCTGCCATGGCTTGCGCGACAATGCGGACCTGTATGGAACAACTCAAAACACTGCAAGACTGGCTGGCCCACTGCGAGCGCCTGCACCCCAAAAGCATAGACATGGGACTGGAGCGCGTGCAGGCCGTGGCCAGGCGCATGGGGCTGGCGTTTGCCTGCCCTGTCATCACGGTGGCGGGCACCAACGGCAAGGGCTCGACCTGCGCCATGCTCGAAGCCATCCTGCTCGAAGCGGGCTACCGCACCGGCGTTTATACCTCGCCGCACCTGGTGCATTTCGAAGAGCGCTGCCGGGTCCGCGGCGACATCGTCAATGCGGCTGATCTGGTCGCAAACTTTGCCCGTGTCGAGACGGCCAGGGTCCAGAACGGCGACGACATCTCGCTGACCTACTTTGAATTCACCACGCTGGCCATTTTGCAACTGCTGGCCGATGCGAAGCTGGACGTCGTCATCCTGGAGGTGGGCCTGGGCGGCCGGCTGGACGCCGTCAACATCCTCGACACCGACTGCGCCATCATCACCAGCATTGACCTGGACCACATGGAGTTTCTGGGGAACGACCGCGAGACCATAGGCCGGGAGAAAGCCGGCATCATGCGCGCCGGCAAGCCGGTGGTGGTGAGCGACCCGGTGCCGCCGCAAAGCATTCTGGACCACGCGTCGGCATTGGGTGCCGACCTGTGGCGCTTCGGCCAGGACTTCAATTTTTCGGGCGACAAGCAGCAATGGAGCTGGGTGGGCCGTGCGGACGCCGGGCCGCCCCAAGGCAGCACAGCCCCCTTGGGGGGCAGCGCAGTACACGAAGTGACAAGCGTGGGGGCCAAAACATACCGCAGGTACGCCGGGCTGGCTTACCCGGCGCTGCGCGGCGCCAACCAGCTGGTCAATGCCTCTGGCGTGCTGGCGGCGTTGACGGCCCTGCGCGATCGCCTGCCGGTGACGGCCCAGGCGGTGCGCAATGGCCTGTCCATGGTCGAGCTGCCGGGGCGCTTCCAGATCGTTCCGGGCCAGCCCACGCTGGTGCTGGATGTGGCGCACAACCCGCACTCGGTGGCGGCCCTGGCCGAAAATCTGGACGCGATGGGCTTTTACCCCTGCACCCATGCGGTGTTTGGCGCCATGGCCGACAAGGACCTGGCACCCATGCTGGCGCGGGTCGGCCCGCTGATCGATAAATGGTATTTCACGGATTTGCCCACAGCCCGGGCCGCAAGCGCCGAAGAGCTGGCGGCGAAATGGCAGGCGGTGGAAAGCCGGCCTGATGTGACCGCCACCACGCACAAAGACCCCGAACTGGCCCTGCAGGCGGCCGTGAGGGCGGCAGACCCCGCTGGTAGAATTGTCGTGTTCGGCTCGTTCTACACGGTGGGCGGTGTTTTGAAGGGCGGGGTGCCGCGCCTCATGGCCCCGCACCTGGCTCCCTGATGCCGGATAAACCTGTCTGACCCGGGGCCTGTGATGCCTCTGGAAATGCAGACTGACAGCCCACGTTAACCGTCAACGGATTCAAGCCACACCATGCCGTTTTTTAACTTCCGCCGGGGCGGCTCCAATGCTGCTCCCACTGCCGGATCAGCCGCTCAAACGGAAAGCGTGGAGGTGATGCGCAAGCGCGCCAAACACCGCCTGATCGGTTCGGCCGTGCTGGTGCTGATTGGCGTGGTGGGTTTTCCGCTGCTGTTCGATACCCAGCCGCGGCCGATTGCGGTGGACATTCCGATTGAAATTCCCGGCAAGGGCACGGTCAAGCCCCTCGTCGTTCCAGCGCCTTCCGAAAAAGTGGCCGCCACCGCCAGCCTGGCCCCGCAGGAAGAAATCCTGCCATCCAAACAGGCCGCAGGTCCTGTGACGGTGGCGCCGGCGGCTATCAAAAACGAAGCAAAACCGGAGCCCAAACCTGAACCCAGGCCGGAAGCCAAGGCCGAAGTGAAGGCCGAGCCCAAACTGGCGCCCAAGCCAGCCGCCGCGAGCGACGATGCGGCTCGGGCCAGCGCATTGCTCAGCGGCTCGCCCGCGCCGGCCGGCAAGGCCGCCGCCGATGAGGCCGCAGGCCGTGTCGTGGTGCAGGTCGGGGCCTTTGCCGATGTGGCCAAGGCACGCGAAGCGCGGCTCAAGCTGGAAAAAGCGGGTCTGAAAACCTACACACAGGTCGCCGAAACCAAAGACGGCAAGCGCATTCGTGTCCGCGTCGGGCCGTTTGCCAGCAGGGCCGAGGCTGAAACGGCGGCCAGCAAGATCAAGGCCCTTGATTTGCCGGCCGCGATCCTGACCTTGTAAGCAGCGGGTCGGGATATTCGTGGCGGCTGTTGACTGGATTTTGCTGGCGGTATTGGTCTTTTCGCTGGCGCTGGGCGCCTGGCGCGGGCTGGTTTATGAGGTCTTGTCGGTGCTGGGCTGGGTGGTGGCGTTTTTTGCGGCGCAATGGTTTGCGCCCGAGGTGGCCGCCCGGCTACCCATCCAGTCCGCCTCGAATCCGGTGCGCTATGCGGCCGCGTTCGTGCTGGTATTCATTGCCGCGGTGTTTGCGGCCGGCTTGCTGGCGTTTTTGCTGAAGAAGCTGGTCGAAGCCGTTGGCTTGCGGCCGGTAGACCGCGTGATGGGCGCGGGATTTGGCCTGCTGCGCGGCCTGATCCTGTTGCTGGCCGCCACGGTGGTGATTGACATGACGGGGCTCAAGACCACCGAATGGTGGCGGGAGTCCAGAGGCGCGGCCATGCTGACGGCCACGCTCAAAGGTTTGCAGCCGGTTCTGCCGGAGAAGTTTGCGAAGTATTTGAAGTAGAAGTATTACCCCTACGCTTTTCACTTCGTGTGAGGTGCGGCCCTCAAAACGGGTGCATTTTCCCCGGGGCGGTCCAGCGGAAAATTTATGAATGGAAATATAAGCTTATGTGTGGAATAGTCGGCGTCGTCAGCAAAGCCCCGGTCAACCAGCTGATCTATGACGGCCTGCTGCTGCTGCAGCACCGCGGCCAGGATGCGGCAGGCATCGTCACGCAGCAGGGGCGCAAGTTCTACATGCACAAGGCCAAGGGCATGGTGCGCGACGTGTTTCGCACCCGCAACATGCGCGCCTTGCCGGGCAATGTGGGTCTGGGCCAGGTGCGTTATCCCACAGCCGGCAATGCCTACAGCGAAGACGAGGCCCAGCCGTTTTACGTCAATGCGCCGTTCGGGCTGGTGCTCTCGCACAACGGCAACCTGACGAATGCGGCCGAACTCAAGGCCGAGCTGTTCAACACCGACCACCGGCACATCAACACCGAGAGCGACTCCGAGGTGCTGCTCAACGTGCTGGCGCATGAGCTGGAAAAAACCACGCGCGGCCTGCCACTCAACCCGGTTGATGTGTTCGCGGCGGTGCGCGGTGTGCACAAGCGCGTGAAGGGGTCTTACGCCGTGGTGGCGCTGATTGCCGGTCACGGCCTGCTGGCGTTCCGCGATCCGTTTGGCATTCGCCCGCTGTGCATAGGCCACGGCCAGAACGAAGACGGCGGCACCGTGATGGTGGCCAGCGAGTCGGTGGCGCTGGAAGGCACCTCGCACCAGTTCGAGCGCGACATCGCGCCGGGCGAGGCGGTGTTCGTGGATCTGGAAGGCACCGTGCATGCCGAGCAATGCGCGGCTTCCCCCAAGCTCAACCCCTGTATTTTCGAATTTGTCTACCTGGCCCGGCCCGACTCGGTGCTGGACGGCATTTCGGTCTACCAGGCGCGACTGAACCTGGGCGAGACGCTGGCCAAGCGCGTGGTCTCCACCGTGCCGCCCAGCGAGATTGACGTCATCATCCCCATTCCCGAATCCAGCCGACCCAGTGCCACCCAGCTGGCGCATCTGCTGGGCATTCCGTACCGCGAAGGTTTTGTGAAGAACCGCTATGTCGGCCGTACCTTCATCATGCCGGGACAGGGCGTGCGCAAAAAATCAGTGCGCCAGAAGCTCAATGTCATTGCGAGCGAATTCAAGGACCGCAATGTGCTGCTGGTGGACGACTCCATCGTGCGCGGCACCACCAGCCGCGAGATCGTGCAGATGGCACGTGACGCCGGCGCGCGCAAGGTGTATCTGGCCAGCGCCGCGCCGCCCGTGCGCTATCCCAACGTCTATGGCATTGACATGCCCACGGCGACGGAACTGGTGGCGCATGACCGCACCGTGGAGGAAATCCGCCAGGTGATTGGCTGCGATGCCCTGATTTACCAGGACGTGGAGAGCATGAAGCGCGCCGTGGGCTCGCTCAACCCCAGGCTGGACGGTTTTGATGCCTCGTGCTTTGACGGCGTTTACATCACCGGCGACGTGACCAGCGAGACGATTGAAAAGATGAACGAACAACGCGTGGACACCAGCGAAGAAGGCGATGTGGATGTGTCGCGCCTGGCGCTTCCCAATCCGCAAGAAGCCTGAACATGACGACCAGAAAACTGCCCGACAACCTGCACCGCGACACGCTGGCCGTGCGCGTGGCACTCGAGCCCAGCCAGCACGGCGAAAACTCCGAAGCGCTGTACCTGACCAGCGGCTTTGTGCAACCCGATGCCGAAACCTCGGCGCGGCGCTTTGCCAATACAACAGAGGGCTATAGCTACGGCCGCACCTCGAACCCCACGGTCACCAGTTTTGAGCGCCGGCTCGCCGCGCTCGAGGGGACGCAAGCCGCCATCGGCGCCTCCACCGGCATGGGCGCGATCCTCATGATGTGCATGGGCCTGCTGAAGGCCGGCGACCATGTCATCTGCTCGCGTTCCATGTTTGGCTCAACCATTGCCCTGATCGGCCGCGAGTTTGGGAAGTTTGGCGTCGAGACGACCTTTGTGTCGCAGACCGACGTGGGCGAATGGAAGGCCGCACTGCGTCCCACAACCAAGCTGCTGTTTGCCGAGACGCCTACCAATCCGCTGACCGAGGTGTGCGACATCGCCGCCCTCGCCGATCTGGCGCATGGGGCCGGCGCGTTGCTGGCGGTCGATAACTGCTTTTGCTCGCCCGCCCTGCAGCGGCCCGCTGAATTTGGCGCCGACCTCATCATCCACTCCGGCACCAAATACCTGGACGGCCAGGGCCGTGTCATGGCGGGAGCGATCTGCGGCCCCTCGAAGCTGATCGTCGATGTGTTCGGCCCGATTGTCCGCACCGCCGGCATGACGCTGGCGCCGTTCAATGCCTGGGTCGTGCTCAAGGGGCTCGAGACGCTGGGTATCCGGATGCAGGCCCAGAGCGCCAATGCCCTGGCGGTTGCGCAATGGCTGGAAACGCAGCCCGCGGTTGCACGCGTTTACTACCCCGGCCTGGCTTCCCACCCGCAGCACGCGCTGGCCATGCGCCAGCAGTCGGGGCAGGGCGGCGCGGTGCTGTCGTTCGACGTCCGCGGCAACAGCCCCGAAGCCGCGCGTGCCAACGCCTTTCATGTGATCAACAGCACGCAGGTGTTGAGCATCGCCACCAACCTCGGCGACACCAAGACCATCATCAGCCATTCCGCCACGACCTCGCACGGGCGGCTGAGCGAAGAGCAGCGGCAGGCCGCCGGCATCGGGCAAGGCCTGATTCGCATCGCGGTCGGACTCGACCACATTGACGACATCAAGGCCGATCTTTCCCGTGGCCTTGACAGCCTGAGCAGCCTGACCTGAGCCGTCTTACGTAATAGAAGTAATGACCCAAAAAACAAGAACCCGTTTCGCCCCGTCGCCGACTGGATTCATCCATCTCGGCAACATTCGCTCGGCCCTTTATCCCTGGGCGTTTGCCCGTGCCACCGGTGGCGACTTCATCCTCCGCATTGAAGACACCGATGTGGAACGTTCCAGCCAGGCCGCTGTCGACGTGATCATCGAAGGCATGCGCTGGCTGGGCCTGGACCATGACGAAGGCCCGTTCTATCAAATGCAGCGCATGGACCGCTACAAGGCCGTGCTGGCCGAGATGCAGGCGGCCGGCCACGTCTACCCCTGCTACATGAGCGTGGCCGAGCTCGACGCGCTGCGCGAAAAGCAGATGGCTGCCAAGGAAAAACCGCGCTATGACGGCACCTGGCGGCCTGAGCCGGGCAAGACACTGCCACCCATTCCCGCCGGCGTGCAGCCCGTGCTGCGCTTTAAAAACCCGCAGGGCGGCTCGGTGGTCTGGGACGACAAGGTCAAGGGCCGCATCGAGATCAGCAACGACGAACTCGATGACCTCGTCATTGCACGGCCGGACGGCACACCCACCTACAACTTCTGCGTGGTGGTGGACGACATCGACATGGCCATCACCCATGTGATCCGCGGCGACGACCACGTGAACAACACGCCGCGCCAGATCAATATCTTCCGAGCGCTCGGCAAGGACGTGCCGGTCTATGCGCATTTGCCCACGGTTCTGAATGAGCAGGGCGAAAAGATGAGCAAGCGCAACGGCGCCAAGCCGGTGACGCAGTACGCGGCCGAAGGCTACCTGCCCGACGCGATGGTGAACTACCTGGCGCGCCTCGGCTGGAGTCACGGGGACGACGAGATTTTCAGCCGTGAGCAATTCCTGCAATGGTTCAACCTCGATCACCTCGGCAAGAGCGCCGCACAGTTCGATGAAGCGAAACTGCGCTGGGTCAACGCACAGCACCTCAAGGCTACGGCAGACGACAAGCTGGCCGAACTGGTGCAGCCCTTCCTGGGTGCGCGCGGCGTGAGCCTGGACACCGCGCGCCTGGTTCGCGGTTGCGGCCTTTTCAAGGATCGCTGCAGCACGCTGGTGGAGCTGGCCGACTGGCTGCAATTGATGGTGACGGGCGGGCAACCAGGCGCACAGGACATCAGCACGCATGTGACCGACGCCGTGCGACCGGCCCTGGGCAAACTGGCGGATGCGCTCGCTGGCTGCGAGTGGAACAAGGCGGCCATTGCCGCGGTGATCAAGCAGGTGCTCGCAGACACCGGACTGAAGATGCCGCAGCTGGCCATGGCGGTGCGCGTGCTGGTCATGGGCACTCCGCAAACGCCCTCGCTGGATGCGATTTTGGAGCTCATGAAACGTGAAGATGTGATTGCGCGTTTGAAGATTTGAAAAACCGCGAATTTTCGGGCTATAATTCAAGGCTCGACAACTGCTGAGAAATCTGCAGAGTTTGGGGGTATAGCTCAGCTGGGAGAGCGCTTGCATGGCATGCAAGAGGTCAGCGGTTCGATCCCGCTTACCTCCACCAAAGTTTGTTGAGAGAGATTTAGCAGAGTTTTTTTGTCAGGCCTTTGTGTAAAAACAAAAAGCCTGTCCGGAAAGTTCCAAGGCTTTGACCCCATCGTCTAGAGGCCTAGGACATCACCCTTTCACGGTGAGTACCGGGGTTCGAATCCCCGTGGGGTCGCCAGCATTCATCACCTCGTGTGATGTACAAGGCGCAAGTCAGTAACAGCCAGCCCGCAAGGGCCGGCGACTTGGCTCGAAAGAGCGAACGTTACTGCTACCAGGAGTGGTAGTTCAGTTGGTTAGAATACCGGCCTGTCACGCCGGGGGTCGCGGGTTCGAGTCCCGTCCACTCCGCCATAAATTCTGGAGTTATCCAGCGAAAAAGCCACCTTCGGGTGGCTTTTTTATTGTCGGCTGGATTGTTGGTCTATTGATCTGTTGCTCTTTTGCCCCTGTGGACCTGTCCTGAAGTCGCTCTGTCGTCTGGCATCTGGTGCGTTATTTTTTTAACGCGCCTTCGCCGTTGATGATTGAAAGCTCCACGCCGCCCCAGCCCTGGCGTTTGGCTGGCGTGTATTTGACATAGAGTCCACCCAGGTCGAATTCACCCAGGTTCGTCAACGCGGCCAGGACTTTCGCTCGTGTGGGCTGACTGCCGGTCCGGTGCACTGCTTCTGCGGCTATCTTGGCGCCCAGGTAGCCCTCAAGGCTGGAGAAGGAGAGGGGTTGTCCTGCCGCGTATTTATTCATGTCCGTCAGGTATTCGTTGATGACGGCCTTGCTTGGAATGAAGGGGTAGGGAACGGCCTGGCTCAACACGATACCCCGCGCCTTGTCTGCGCCCACTGCGTTGACCAGCGCATCGTGCAACAGCACAGACAGCCCGTAGACCTGGGTAGCACCACCCGGCGCCTCGCGGAAGGCCCTGATGAATTCAGAGGCCGGTTTGCCGGCGGCCAGCACCAGGACCGCTTTGGGCTGGGACCTGGACACCGCCGCAACCGCCGCTTTAACGCTGGCGTCAAATGCTGCGGGGCTGACATCAATCACTTGATGGGTTGCGATTTTCAGGCCTTGTGCATGGGCCTCCTGGATTGCCAGTTGAGCCAGGGGCGGTCCAAAAGCAATGTTCATGTTGACGATCGCGACTTCGTTCTTCTCCCAGTTTTTGGCTTCCTTGAGCAGGGCAGTGACTTCGTCGGCATAACCACTGCGCAAGGGAAACACGTTCCCGGCGCCGATCACGTTCCTGTCACCCTGAAGCGGTGTGATCAGGGCAATGCCCGCCTTCACGGGCAAATCCTGTTTGGCGATTTCAGCCAGCCCTGCGCTGTTGAGAAAGCCCAGCAGGCCAACAATGGAGGGGTCGGCAACCAGCTGCTGGGTCAATTCCAGCATTTTTGGGCCTTGCAGGTCATCGTCCAGCGTCACCAGCTTGAGCTTGTTCCCCGCGATGCCGCCTTTGGCGTTGACTTTGGCAAAGTAAGCTTGGATGCCCACGACAAGGCCTTTGGCGTTGGCTGCCGACGCCGGGTTGGTCTGCGATGCGACCTGTCCAAAAACAACTTCCTGCGCCGCGTTGCCGGCGCCGGGAAAGGCGCAGAGTGCGGCCAGGAGGAACGCCGTGACGACAGGGGAGAAGATTTTTTTCATGTCAAAGTTTTTTTGAAGCCACCCAGATTGCCGAACCAGGCACGCAGGAGCCCGCTGTGTCGATGACGCCTGCGTGCTCCTCAAACCCCCAGATACAGCTCCAGCAGTTCAGGCCTGGCATGCAGCTCATCGGAGGAGCCCTCAAAGACCACCTCCCCCTTGAGCAGGATCACATTGCGGTCGGTGATCTGCGTGAC